>LSQX01223407.1_pt2 | contig 42095 bp, 34 predicted proteins | sample 654561 | NCBI WGS metagenome assembly LSQX01 (sample SAMN04489861, study PRJNA283612) | anaerobic digester metagenome | isolation source: 4 biogas reactors fed with cattle manure at either 37C or 55C with and... | place: Denmark: Kongens Lyngby | collected 2014 | reverse complement strand
CCACAGAAAAAATAAAGTCGGTATGAGCAAAAGGGACCGTTTCAGCAGCAAAACCGTTTCCCCAGCCCCGACCCCATAGTTGCCCAGAACCAGCGTATTGGATGGAATAAGTAACCTGATAATTAATCCCCAGTGGATCGGCATCCTTGTTAAAAAAGCTGATAAAACGGTTTTGTAAATAGGAGGGAAGCTGGTGAAACAAGCCGGTATAGTATACCAGTGGAAGGCCTACCGCAACTGCGCCCAGGCCCATAAAGATATATTTGTAAGGCAATCCTGCAAAAAAGATCATAACAAGAAAGATAAAAACATATACCAGACTTGTCCCAATATCGGGCTGCATCAGAATCAGGGAAATGGGCAAGGCGGCAAAAAATACCAGCTTAACGAAGTTAAACTTGCCTGTTTTCGTAGCAATATTTTCAAGATACAATGCATTCATCAGCACAAAGGTTATTTTTCCAACCTCTGAGGGCTGATATGTGAAAATCCCAAGATCAAGCCATCCTTGAGTTCCAGTCTCTTCCGCGCCCTTACCAAAGATCATCACCAGGACAAGCAACAGTGTAGTAAAGCCATAGGCTGCAAACCCAAGAATCTTCAAATCTTTATAATCGATCAGGCTTAAAATAACCATTGCAATACTACCAGCAGCAATTCCAATCGCCTGTTTGATGATATTCCCCGGAGTGCCCAGCTGCCTTGATACGCTGGTAATCACAATAAGCCCATAGGCATTTAATGCAAATATAAGAAACACCAGAAACCAGTCGTAGTTTTTCAGCACATTTAACCCTTGGGTTTTCTCAACTTTCAGCATGCGTTTTCTGTATCCTTTCAGGCCAGCTTTTCTCCCTTTTAAACACTGTCACATAAAAGCATCTGTCCACTGTTAACAATGATACGATTAATTTACCCTGCATATCAATCTTCATTCTGCTCTGCCGTTTCTCTTTCCAGGTTGTCAAGCTCCTGCTCTGTTGATTCGGTCGGCTCGGTTTCTGCAGGTTCCACCGCTTCTGCGGCACCCTCAGGCTGTTCGTCCGTTGCAGTTCCTTCAGGTTCCACTTCTTCTGCGGTTTCTTCAGGCTGTTCGTCAGATGCAGTTCCTTCAGGTTCCACCGCTTCTGCGGCTTCTTCAGGCTCCAGCCCGATTTCCGTAATAATTTCCCTGTATTGGCTTGGCTGGTACGAAGCGTCGTCTTCATCATTCTTTTTCATCCGCTGACGCCGGACAAATAGCAAAGCGATAAAGGCTATGGCAAACAATAACCCGAAGATGCGGTTAATATTCGTATTGCCCACCTTCAGATCGAATCGGAGGCTGTCGATGGCAAATCTGGCCAAACCATATGAAACCATGTATAAGTAGAAGACCTCACCCTGAAGTTTTTTCTTATTTCGAAACCACAACAGAATGAAAAAGGTTACCAAACTCCACAGTGATTCATACAGAAAGAGCGGGTGAACCGGCAGGTCCGGGTTCACTCCCGGATATTGCTCATTGATGATGGTGCTTTTAATGATATCCCCGGTCATTGCCCAAGGCAGGTTCGTGTTGGGACCGAAGAGTTCCTGGTTAACAAAATTTCCCCACCTTCCAACAGCCTGTCCCAGAACAAGATATACGACCAGATGATCCAGCATCTGCAATGTACTAATTTTCCGGTACCGGCAGAAAAGATATATCGTAACGATTCCAAAGATTATACCACCGTAAATGGCAAGACCACCCTCCCATATTCTATATATTTTGGATGGTCTTTGGGCATAATAGCTCCAATTCACAAGAACATAAAGAACTCTTGCACCAACAATGCCAACCGGAGCTGTGATCAGCATCATGTCGATCAGATCGTCCTGCTTAATCCCATACTTTTGGCTATTCCTCAGCACACCCGTGACGATCACCAGAAAAGCCAGTGCAGTGATTAGCCCATACCAACGCACGGTAAACGGACCGACCGAAAACAACTCCAGGTTCATCTTCAAGTGAAGTCCTAAGTTTGGAAAATCAATATAATGCATCCTGTTCATCCCCCTCATTCTTTTTGGTTCTATTCTTTCAAATTTGTTGCATCCCGGGATACAACACAGTTCCACGAAACCGCAGACATCAGCATCATATCCCATTCAGGCTCCCGATACAATCCCAAAAAGCTTGACTGTCTTTTGGTGCTCCATCAGGATTAAGCCCATACGGTAAATCACAACCCAAGCAAGGTTATTCAAAAAACGCAGGTGAAGGTGATGGCTTCTTACATCTTCATTGGCCATATGACGGACAGAGCTGGTGTCATAGAAAAATGTTCGCTGAACACCTTCTGTACATCCTGAATGGTCAGTTCTTTGTATACCTTGGTTTGCTCGAAAAAATTAACACCTTTGAAGTAAAGCGGAATAAACGAATGTGAGATATTCTCAGGTGAATTCAGCCCCCGAATAAACCTTCCTTCATGTGCTTTGCGGATACGATCAAAATTCTTTTGATCCAATCCTTCCCGGTGGATTTTTTCAATCGCTTCCTGAATTCTGCCTGCAACCTGTGCAGGATCATTGGATTGTCCTCCCCATACAGTATAACCAAAGGATTTTTCCAAAATAGCTTCCGTGCTGAAGGACTGATTGATCAAACCTTCATCATACAATTGATTATACAATAAGGAGCTTCTTCCCATCAATATTGAAAGGATTATTTCAAGGGATACTTTCCTTTTGAGCAATTCATAACCCGAAACGGCTGAATTGTCTTTAACCCCCATTAGGAACTGTGGTATAGCCACCGCAAGGTTTTTCTCCACTTTTTCCTTGAAATGGGTATTGGGTTCATCCGGATAGATCCTTTTAATCTCCCCAGGGTTCTCTTTTGCAGTAATGCCTTCATCAATCATTTTAAAAACAGCTTCATCATTTACATCTCCCACAACAACAACAATCATATTGGAAGGGTGATAAAAGGTATCGTAGCACTTGGATAGGGCTGCTTTGTCGATTTGTGAAATGCTTTCAACTGTTCCAGCGATATCGATCTTAGTTGGATGTTTTTCGTAGAGTGCGCCCAAGAGGTTAAAAAACACACGCCAATCCGCATTATCCTGATACATTTTAATTTCCTGTGCAATAATTCCTTTTTCTTTCTCTACATTTTCATCGGTGAGATAAGGGTGCTGGACATAATTCAGTAACAGCTTGAAGTTTTCTTCGAACGCCCCGGTGCAGGAGAACAGATACACGGTTTGCGTGAAAGACGTATATGCGTTTGGTACAGAGCCAAGCTTTGAAAATTTGTCCATGACACTCCCATCTTCCTGCTCGAAGAGCTTATGTTCAAGAAAATGTGCAATGCCGTCCGGTACCCGTGTTTGCTCTTTATCACCCGGTGAAATAAAAGTATTGTCTATTGAACCGTAGTCTGTGGCAAATGTTGCATAAACCTTGTTATATCCTTTTTTAGGAATAACAAATGCCTTCAGGCCGCTTTTGTGTTCATGCATAATTATTTTTTCCTGTATCCGTTCATAATCGAATATCTTCATTCGTTTCTGCTCCCTTCTCCAGTACTTTCACCCGACAACGACGTCAGAAAATAAACCGTGTCGGGGGTTATCTTTTCTGATATCCGAACAACATCTTCCTTCTCCACCTTCATCAGCTTATCGAGAAAAGATTCGATGTCATCGTCATCACCAGCCAAAAGCTGGCTGAGGTAAAAGTCAATCATTCCTCCCTGGCTGTCCTGCATGGATTTGGTTCCCGTTTCAATGCTCTTTTTCGCAGCCTCTATTTCCAAGTCAGATATGTTTCCATGACGGATGGCTTCCATTTGCTCCAGTATGATTTTCTCAGCCTTCTCCTTGTTCTTGATGTCTATTCCACCGCAGGCAACCAACAGACCCTTAAATTTTTCCAATCGGGAAAATATATAATAAGCCAGGCTTTCCTTTTCACGTACATTCTGAAACAGCTTGGACTGAACGCCTCCGCCCAGAATGCTGTTATATATGGCCAAGGGGAAGTAGTCTGGACTACCCGCTTCAACCTGTGTCCTGAAACCCAGGCACAATTGCCCTTGGCTGACATCCATCGGTTCCTCTATTCGCCGCACTTTGGCAACGTCCTTCGTAACCTGGGATTTGTAAAAGGATTTATTACAATCCCTTTCCAGGCCACTGAATTTATCAATAAACCTTCCCGTATCTTTATCATTTACATTTCCGGATATGAAAACCACCATAGGGCTTTCTGCCAATGTTTTACGATACCGGGCCATCAGCCCTTCAAGAGTTATGGTTCCTGCGCCTTCCTCATCCCCGTCCTCATAAATGGCATAAGGCTCTCCAGCACACATTTCTTCCAAGCATCTTCGCAGGGCATAATGCATCTTGTCGTTTACCCTGCTTTGTATTCTCTGAATCAGATTTGTCTTTTCCTGATCAAAATAATCCCGCCGAAACAACCCCTCTTCCAGCACAGGCCTTGTTAACACTTCAAGCAGAAGGCTTCCCGCCTCATCGAAGAGATTCGTATTGCCAGAGGTAAACTGATCTGCAACAAAACCGCTGTTGAGGTGAATGATTTGATTTTCACCCTTCTTATGAACCGCTGCACTGATTCCCGCACCATACAGCTCTTCCAGCCGTAATGCCAGTTCAAGCTGTGTGGCATAGCGGCTGCATCCTCTTCTGAGTACATAAGGAAAAAGTGCATTTTCACTGACTGCTTCCTTTTGAAGTGGATGTATCAGAAAGATATCTAACTGAATGGTCTTGAATTTATCGGATTGCACAGCATAGAAGGATATTCCGTTTTTTTCATGCAGCTTGCTTACAGCAACCCGATTTTTACTGTTTCGCATCGTTTTATCTCCTTTCAGGCGACAGAGAAGCTATTTTTACTTCGTAAAAGCCATATAAGTATTTGACTTCGCAAAAACGCAAGATGTTCACTCAGACTATATGAGTTCACACATCTGTTTATTAATCCCCATTCACACTACTAATTATTATACCCGGCAAAGATTCCAACTTCAACCAATTCAATTATACAACCTTCACGCCGGTATATTTTAAAGAAGAATCATCTACTTAAACAGGTTGCTACCTTTACCGATATATACAGTGAATATTTTTATCTGGAAGAAGCCCTGGTGCCGTGCTTCATTTTGTTCGCAAATGCTCATCGAATTCCGGAGGGTTTAGCCATGTTTTACTTCAGTTTGGAAAATCAGGTTCATATGATGATTGTCGTAGTTTTTTCTTCCTACATTTACCTGTCTTCCTTTACGATAAAAGCTCTTTCGTCAAGTATGAAGCATTTTGGGACAGCGTTCTTTATTCCTCTGTTGCTGTGTATGATGTCATTTTTATCGTTTAACAAAGAACACTCCGCTTCCTACCTGTTTTTCGCTGAGTTTATACTGATAACCGCCTTGTTTTTGATCCTGCTGTTTGAGAAAAACAAAGACTTTACCTATGTGATATTCTTTCTGTTATATGCATTACCGTTAGGCATAAGCATATTGAACCTGAATTTCGACTCCCTTCATCGAACTGTTGTTTTCGACTTTCTTATTGCTGCTTACCTTGGGATTTTGATTATTGTGCTCATCTCATGCATCCTCTTGAAGCGCAAGAACCGCCAAGCCCTGTATTGGGGTATGCTTGCGGTCTGTGCTTCATTGATGTCCGTCCGTCTGGGCATGAATGGAATCGCGGTACCCATCTCCCTAATTGTCAAAGCGACAGGATATTTTATCTTCTCCAGGTATTTCTATCAGTCTACCGTATACCAGCTGCAGCAGGAACATTCAAAGAGTCGTTCCCAGCTTGAGCGGATAAATGAAAATGTTCAGCGCGAGGTGACTCGGAGAGTGGAAGAGATCGAGCGTTCCAACAGGAAGCTTGTAGAAATCTCAAAAACCGACAGCCTTACAGGCGTATATACAAAGAAAGCAATCCTCTCTATGATGGATTCAATGATAACCAAGAAGCCTAATAGCGAGTTTTCTATTTTGATGTTTGATATAGACAATTTCAAGACCGTCAATGATGTCCACGGGCATATCACCGGAGATAAGTGTATTAAGAACCTTGTCAGCATCGCAAAGCATACGTTTCGCGGCGATGATGTAATCGGACGTTTCGGTGGAGATGAATTCATCATATTGCTGCCGGATACGAGCCCTGTAAAGGCATACCTTGTTGCTGACCGGTTTCGAAAAAATGTTGAGAAAACAAATGACCCCCACTATACCGTTTCCATCGGAGTGGCTTCATATCCGCTAGATGGCACTAATTCCAGACAGCTCGTCACCGCAGCTGATAAAGCCCTATATCATTCCAAGGAAAAAGGCCGGAATATGGTCAGTCATACCGGCCAGCTGAAATAGAGCTGTGAAGTAGTGTTTAGTATTTCTCCAATTCTTCGGTAAGAATGCTTCGGACGGTCTGAGGGTCCGCTTTTCCCTTGGTCTCGCGCATAATCTGTCCTATCAGAAAACCGATAGATTTGGCTTTACCCTTTTTTATATCCTCTATGGTCTTAGGATTTGCCTGAAGCACCTCCAGAACCACACCTCGAATTGCATCGGTATCCGTTACAACCCTAAGCCCCTTTTCTTCAACAATATCCGCTGGATCCTTTCCTGTATCCCACATGAAATCAAATACCTGCTTGGCAATTTTTCCACTGATAATGTTGGAGTCGATCAGCCCGACAAGTTTTGATAAATGTTCCGGGCAGAAAGGAATCTGGGACGGCTCAAGGTTATTGTCATTGAGTTTCTTGGAAAGGTCCCCCATTATCCAATTACTTATGGCTTTGATGTTGTCACCTGATTTCGCGGCCTCTTCGAAAAAATCAGCTAAATCTTTTGACGCTGTAATAAAGGAAGCATCGTACTCCGGGATGCCGTAATCCTGGATATACCTTTTCCTTCTTGCGTCCGGAAGCTCAGGTATGGAAGCCTGGATATCCTTCATCCAGTTCTCATCCACTTCAATTGGGCACAGATCCGGTTCGGGAAAATACCGGTAGTCATGGGCCTCTTCCTTGCTGCGCATGGAATAGCTTTCTCCCTTGGCATCATCCCAGCGTCTGGTTTCCTGCACAATCATACCACCATATTCAATCTCTGAAATCTGCCTTTTGGCTTCACTCTCTACCGCACGGACAATCGCCCGGATAGAGTTCAGGTTTTTCATTTCTGTCCGGGTCCCATATTCCGCCTGTCCCTTCGGCCTGACAGAAAGGTTTACATCGGCCCGAAGCGAGCCTTCCTGCATCTTGCAGTCAGATACACCCGTATACTCCAGGATAGCTTTTAACTTTTCAAAAAATGCTCTAACCTCTTCTGCAGAACGCATATCTGGTTCGGTAACAATTTCGATTAACGGAACACCACCTCGGTTGTAATCGATTAGTGTATCTCCGCTCCAGGCGTCATGGAGCAGTTTTCCGGCATCCTCTTCAATATGAATTCGTGTGATTCCGATTTTTTTCACCAGCCCGTCCACCTCAACGTCCACATGCCCGTCATAGCACAAGGGCAGATCATATTGGGAGGTCTGGAATGCTTTTGGGAGATCCGGATAAAAGTAATTTTTCCTGTCCTGTTTTGAAAAGGCTGCAATTCTGCAGTTTGTGGCAAGCCCCGCTTTTATAGCATATTCCACTACTTTTTTATTCAGTACCGGAAGAACGCCGGGCATCCCCATACAGATCGGACAACAGTGAGTGTTGGGGTCTCCTCCGAATTCCGTAGTACAATTACAATATATTTTGGACTGGGTCGCCAATTCGGCGTGAACCTCTAACCCAATAACAACTTCATATTCCATAGAACTCACTCCATTTCCGGGATAAGGTGATAACGTTAACGAGATATCTCCCTGCCGCACTTTCCTGGCTTTACCCTTTATACCCTGGTGCAGCAAATACCCGCATTCGATGTTGGTTATAACTCCGGCATAGCATGATACACGGCGACCTTTTCAAATGCGTGGGCTGCCTTCAGTAGCGTTCCCTCGTCAAAAGGCCTGCCTATAAGCTGGAGCCCCACCGGAAGCCCCTGGCTGTCAGTTCCGCAGGGAACGGAGATTCCGCATAAACCCACAATATTAACCGATGCGGTGCAGATGTCTCCCAAATACATTTCAAGTGGGTTATCCGCTTTTTCTCCGATTTTGAACGCAGTCGTCGGTACTGTCGGGCCAAGAAGAAGATCTACCTGGTCAAAAGCCTTCTTATAATCTTCATATATAAGCCTTCTAACCTTCAGTGCTTTTTTATAAAACGCATCATAATACCCAGAGCTGAGCGCATACGTGCCCAGAATGATTCTTCTTTTCACTTCGGTGCCGAAGCCCTCGCTGCGGGTTTTCCTGTAGAGATCGATGATATCTTCATACTCTGAAGCCCTGTACCCATACTTAATACCATCATAACGGGCAAGGTTGGAACTGGCTTCGGCAGAAGATATCAGATAATAAACCGGAATGGCATATTCGGTTAATGGAAGTGACACTTCTGTTACAACAGCGCCAAGGGCCTCGAAAGATTTGGCTGCTTTTAGAACTTGCTGCTTTACATCTGCAGTAAGCCCTGCCTGGAGATATTCCCTGGGGATACCGATTTTCAACCCTTTAATTTCCTGATCCAAGAACGCAGTGTAATCAGGGTACTCAATATCAGCAGAAGTGGAATCCTTCGGATCGTGGCCTGCAATCGCATTCATAACCACTGCGCAATCAGCTACATTTCGGGTAATAGGCCCAACCTGATCAAATGAGGAAGCAAACGCGACTACTCCATACCTTGAAACAGCACCATATGTGGGCTTTAATCCGACAACACCACAGAACGATGCAGGCTGCCGGATAGAACCGCCTGTGTCAGTGCCCAATGCGAAGCCAGCCATACCGGAAGCTACTGCTGCTGCTGCGCCACCGCTGGATCCACCAGAAACCCTTTCCAGATCCCATGGGTTTTTCACAGGCTTATACCACGAACTTTCATTGGAGTTGCCCATAGCAAATTCATCCATATTCAGTTTCCCAAGCAATATAGCATTGTTTTTTTGGAGTTTTTGAACAACGGTGGCATCATAGGGTGGAATAAAGTTTGAAAGCATTTTTGAGCCACAACTGGTCAACAAACCGCGGGTTACGATATTGTCCTTCAACCCCAGCGGAATACCGGTCAGCACAGGGACATCCTCATTGGCATTAATCTTTTCCTGCATTGCCTCGGCTTGCTGGATCGCATTTTCGGAACACACGGTAATATATGCCCCAATTGATGCATCATGTTTTTGGATCCGATTCAGGTATGCCGAAACCAACTCACTAACGGAAAATTCCTTTTCCCTGAGTTTTTTAGCTGTTTCCATGATGGTTAACTGTGTTAAATCCAATGAAATCCCTCCGTTCAATTCCCGTCGACAACCTGCGGTACCCTAAAGCAACCATTTTCCTTATCGGGAGCGTTTTGCAACAATTCATCCCGGTCAAAGGATTTTTCGCATTCATCCAGTCGAAAAACGTTCCGTTTGGACAACACGTGCTCCATCGGCTTCACAGCATCTGTATCCAGCTCTTTTAATTTATTCATGGAATACCCAATAATTGATTCCATATCCTTTGCCAGTCTGTCTGCTTCTTCTTCAGACAAACTTAGTCGGGCGAGTTCCGCCACATATTGAATGTCCCGATCCGTAATTGCCATCCCTGTAACCTCCAAGCATCTTGCTATCTGGATAGTGTAGTAAACTCAACTGTAAACTTACTTATTGTTGTTTGTATCGTATTGAGGATATTGTATAAAAATGCTTTCTTTATTTTATATCAGCATAAAGCCCTCGTCAAGACCAGCAATCCATAGCCTGAAAGGTCAGTTCCCGAAGGGTTACTGTTCACACCTATACTTGAGATATAGCTGTGAACAGTAACCCCATAGGCATTCTATGAAATTCAGTCCCTTGGCGCTTGAATAAGCCAGGAGCACAGATCATTATTTTGAACCGGTTATGATTACAAAAGGAGAGCTGTGCTTAGCCCCTGGTTTGGCGCGCAGAAGATGCCATCCGGTAAAAAAACCGATTTGCCTTTATTGATGGTATGTTGAAAGGAAGTCTCCGATATCGGTTATGGCCTGTGCCAAACCCTCCTTTTCCATTAACGCAACAATTCTGAAATGATCGGGTTCAAACCAGTTAAATCCCGTCCCTTGAACAATCAATATCTGTTTTGCCAGCAGCAGATCAAGCGCAAACTGCTGATCATCTTTGATGCCAAACTTTTCCTTCGAAAGCCGCGGAAACAGATAGAAGGCTCCCTTTGGTTTTGTACAGGAAACGCCAGGTATATCATTAAACATCCGATATGCAATGTTCCGCTGTTCATAAAGCCTTCCGCCTGGCTTTGCCAGATCGTTGATGCACTGATATCCTTCCAGTGCCGAACGAATCGCGTATTGAAACGGGACATTACTGCACAACCGCATTGATGCAAGCAACTGCAACCCTTCAATGTAACCCTCAGCCATGCCCCTGTTGCCGCTCAGCACCATCCAGCCAACCCTGAATCCAGCTATCCGGTGTGATTTGGAAAGACCACTCAAGGTAACCACGAGTGTGTCTTCGGTTAACGATGCGGGAGAGATATGCTTTTGTCCATCATATAAAATTTTATCATAAATTTCATCCGAGTATATGATCAACTGGTGCTTTTCAGCAAGGCGCACAATGCGTTGGAGACATTCCTTTGAGTAAACAGCACCGGTCGGGTTGTTGGGATTGATCAGTACAATCGCCTTGGTTTTTGTAGTGATTTTGTTTTCGATGTCCTGTATGTCTGGCATCCAGTCGGCTTGTTCGTCACACTGGTAATGCACAGCCCTACCCTGTGAAAGATTTACAGCTGCTGTCCACAAGGGATAGTCCGGTGCAGGAACCAGTACTTCATCACCTTGATTCAATAGTGCCTGCATGACCAACAGGATGAGTTCACTCACGCCATTGCCAATATAAACATCATCCAGGCCAATATGGGCTACACCCTTCCCGTTATAGTACCGTACGATTGCGGCTCTTGCCTCCTCTATTCCATTAGAATCGCAATATGCCTGTGCCTGTGCACATGTGATATTGTTTTTAACATCATCCAGAATATTCTCTGGAGCAAAAAGACCAAAAGACGCAGGACTTCCGATATTCAGCCTTGTAACCCTTATATTCGCGGCTTCGAGACGCCTCACCTCTTTTAGGATAGGGCCCCTTATATCATAGGAAACCCGGTTCAACTTGGTTGATCTTGTAAACGTTTTGTTCATAAAAAGCTCTCCTTCCATCTTTTTTGGGGCAATGATGATGGTTACCTCCTGTTGAAAGGAATCTCATCAACCCTACAAAACCTGAAGCATGCCCTTCAGCCGTTGGGTTCTGCCCATATGCAACATGAAGTCCGGAAAGCCAAAGGGTAATAAAAAACTCTTCCAATCCACAAAGGGACGGAAGAGTTATCCGCGGTACCACCCTAATTGACAAATAATGTCCGGCTTTATCCAGTACTATCATACTGTCCCTCTGTAACGTGAGAGAAACGTCTCTCCCTACTCTGTTCGGGAGGAGGCTCGGAAGCTGCCTTCGGTATGTTCACCTGCCGGATTCCCACCATTTCCGGCTCTCTGTGAGGTTAAGATACGTACTCCTCTTCTTCATTGCCTTTGGTTTTTCAGTTCTGCCTGCTATTCCATAACCGGAAAGCAGATTAATTTTTTCTATTATACCCCAATCTCGTCGTGTGCACAAGGGAAGTTTTTGAAATTTTCTGACGAATAGTTTATTCTCAATGGCAAAAGCTATGAACTATGATGATAGCCGTGGTGAGCAAGTAGAACAGCGGTATTTGCAGGAAACTGTTATTGAATATTTTGCATGAAAGGACAGGTTTTTGGTTTTGCGAATTGGATATGCGTGTCTTGCCATTGGGGTGCCTCATACCAAAATGAAAAGGTGCCTGATGAAAAACGCAACCGTTCCAAGGTTGATGGAACTTACCTGGCACAACCTGAACGCATTGGAGAATCTGGTAAATTACAATATCCGCACCGGTATTCAGCTGTTCCGCATCAGTTCCAATCTGATTCCGTTTGGTTCAAGTCCTGTAAATCAGCTACCCTGGTGGGACATGTATTCATCATGGCTTCAAACCATCGGTCATAAGATAAAGGCCAGCAACATGCGTGTATCCATGCACCCGGGCCAATACACCGTTATCAATTCATACAACGATGATATTGTTCAAAGAAGCATCGATGATCTGAACTATCACGCAAGGGTTTTGGACTGCTTGGGGTTGGGCCCTGAACATAAACTGATCCTGCATATTGGAGGCGTCTATGACAACAAGCAGGCCGCAATGGACAGGTTTATTGCCAACTATGGGCGGTTACCCAAGGGCGTACGCGATAGGCTCGTCATCGAAAATGATGATAAAAGTTATACAACTGGGGATGTTCTTGCGATTTCCGAAAAAATCCATATTCCAGTGGTTTATGATACGCTGCACAACTTGGTCAATCCTGGTCAGGTTGGTAAAAATGATGCAGAGTGGATCGCTAGCTGCCAACGTACGTGGCATATCTGGGATGGCCCACAAAAAATACATTACTCGCAACAAGCTCCCGGTAAGCCACCCGGCGCTCATTGCGACAGTATAGCAGTGGGCGAATTTGTCCATTTTATAAATACGATCGAGCATCAAGATCTGGACATCATGATCGAAGTAAAGGATAAGAACCTGTCTGCTGTAAAATGCATGGCGGCAATCAATATGTTGAATTCATAGCCGAGGTGTTGCGGATGTTACTTTTACTGTATATAAACAAAAAGTCCCCACCTCTTAAGGTGGTGGGAGTATGTCACGCAATACTTTCAGTTGTAATAATACGTTGATAGATGAGAAAAATAAAAAATGTCACTGATTTTATCTGAACGATATGAGGCGATAATATGACGAAAAAAATATTTCTTGTCTTTACACTTTTCATGGTCATCATAACGGGCACCCTGTTTTATGGTATCATAACAAAGGCAAGAAACGAACAGGAGCGCAGGCTGAGCACGATCAAAGCAAAACTCTCCGAACCAGACTCGTCCAGTGTCATAACACCGCTCCCGCTGCCCCGGGCTTTTCATACAGACCAGGGTAACCTGGAAGAGTCGCAGGAGAAACCTGAATCACTGACCAAGGGCCAACGTTATTATACCTCCCTGTCTGATCAGGATAGTAAGAATGTCTTGCTCATCGGAAAGGATCCGGCTTATTCCAATTTTGATACCCTGGTCGTTGTATCCGTTAATGAGAAGAATGAAACCATACGCTTGATCGATCTGCCAAGAGATATTTATATTGATTACTCCGACGCCATACTGGAGAAGCTGCACGATACCGCATACGAATTTTTTAACGAAAAAGGGTCCAGAAAACTGAATGCAGCTCATGTAGTTGGCAGAAAGATAAAGTACGCGCCTGAAAATGAACGTTTCTCAGGAAAACAGGACATCAATTTTATAACCGATCTGATCCAGGAAATCTTCAATATCAAAGTCGATGACTATATCGCTATCGAAACCGACGGATTTCGTGAAATGGTGGACTATTTCGGGGGTGTAGTCGTCAATGTCCCCTATGCAATGCATTATGATGACCCCACTCAGGATCTCTATATCCATCTGGAACCCGGCCTTCAGGTCTTAAATGGTACCCAAGCGGAGGGATTTGTCCGATTCAGGCAGGGCTACAACGAATCGGGACAGTTGGTCAGTTATTCCCGGGCAGACAATACCTTTCTTTTTCTGAAATCCTTTTTCAAGCAGCACGCAACGCTTCGAAATCTTGGTAAGACGGGCAAAGTATATGAAATCTTTAAGAATAATGCCAACACAAGTATCGAAAGCATTGGTGATGCATACCAGTATTCAAGGCTTTTGAAAAGAATACTTGAGAATGAGTATTCGATTGAATCGGTGACCATCGAATGCACCGGTTCCAGAATGGTTAACGACGCACTATATGAATTGATCCGCACAAAATGAATAGGCTTGAGCGGTCTATTCCAGAGAATTTTTATGGAGAATACCGTAAATTACCCTTTCTATCGCCAAAGCCCCCATTATGAAAACAAAAGGCATGATAAAATAACGGTATCTTACCTGAATTTCAATGAACAGGTACAAAAGAAAATTGCCACAGATCAGTACTAACAGAAATAACGCTTTTGTCCCTCGCAGTTGTTTATTTTTCAATAGGATGAGGCATGAAAAGGGTAAAAGTATAAATTGTATTATGTATAGTATCTTTTCAAAAGATATTATCAATTGAATTGCCTTGTCATAAGTATAATCTGTTGAAAACTCAAACACAGGCCGCTCTCTTTCTATATGCAGCAATGACCATGAGGTAGTCTCTGCATTTCCCCACATGATTCTTGATTTCTCCCAAAAGAATTGCGGTATACTTTTACATGTTTGAAGAGAATGGACAATAATTTCCCAGGATTCTTTTCTTCTCTCATTGTCATCCGGAATATTCAAAACGTATGAATTTTTTTCATTATACAATCCCTTTGATTCTGTATCCAATCCTAAAACAAATTTCCATTCGGGACAATTGTTCTTTATGCCATTGGGTGAAGCTTTCGTTACTTTGAACAGAAAAGAAGACATCTGAGATAATAGCACATATGAAAGAACAAGCAATAATACCGGTTTGAGAATACTGATAATCCCTTTCAAGCAATCTTCCTTAACAGCTAAAATGGCAGCATAGATCACAGCTGACAAAATAACCAGAATCCCTTCCGGCCGCATTAAGTTCCCAATGCAAATAAACACACCTGATAAAACATAATGCTTCGAATGGTTGCCCATCAGAAGAAAGTAAATTCCCAGCAATATAAAGAAAAGGGAAATGTGTTGGTTGGTTAGAACAGAGGCTAAAAGAACCGGAGACGGATATATCGCATATAAAAACGATGTGATAAAAGCAGCGCGTGATGTCGAAACCTCTTTGGCCAATAAATAAACGATCAGATTCGTTCCTGTCATAAAAAGAACGTTTAGCAGTTTTAGGGCTATTTCGCTCTCGAAAAGCTTTACTACTAATGCTTCATAATATACAAAAGGAATCTGGTAACCCCAGGTAGAGAAAAAACTTTGACTTAACCATATTGGGTTATTCGCAACGATATCTTGTGCAGCTCGATATTGCAGCAAAAAATCTCCTGTCACTGGAGTCACTACCTCCAAAGCAAAAGTGGTACGAATGAGAAAACTAACGATGACAATGATGAGCGGCTGGAATTTGTCCGGCATATTGATACGCAAAAATAAAACCATCGCAGCGATGATCAATAATATGATGACACAGACTGGAAGAGCACTGACAAGTTTACCAGAAAACAGAAACTCTATATTATGATATACAATAATGGTTCCAATGATAAAAGACACTATGAAAACAGTTTTTTGAAGTAACAATGAAATAGAAATATTCTTTTTCTGAGTATTCTTTTTATTAACTTTAGCGTTTAATAGGAAAAGATACTCTTTACTTCCATTTTTCATGAAGTTCCCCTTTTAATTTATGACCATATAATTGTTGCCTGATTTTTACTTTTTTATTTATATGGTATCATATAACATCACGAATTGGAATATTCATAATTGGGATTTTTATACTTATCGGTTGATGGTACAGGAAGGATTTGTTTCTTCCGACAAGTCAAACTGCAGTTGATAAGTAAACTCATTACAAAATGGGAAGCAAACACAAAGGTTTACCGGACAAGCCTATTTTCATGGTCAGAAAATACACCGTTCACATATTAAAAAGGAGACAAATCCTGAAGTTCAGGATTTGTCTCCTTATAAAGCAATCTCAAGCGGTTACGTCAGACATTCGATAAGTAATTCGGTCTTTCGGTTCCTGTTATTCTATCGGCTTGTATTCGTAAGTTACCTGATCGTCGAAAATGGTAACGAGAATATACTGAGCCGCTTTTTTGTTCTCGGCGGAAAGATCCGGTACATCGAAGCCACAGGTTGATAAATAGCGCACTCCTCTGTCCTTCGTTACCTTGTTCTCCGTTCCTTTGTAGAATACCCATATGTTTTGAAACTTCCCACGGTATTGAACAAGAATATCCTGTAAGAGGCTGTATTCCATCTTATCGGTAAAGGTTTTCGGATCATTTTCAAGAAACAGGAATATATTCTCCCCTGTAAAGCTGTCCATCTGCTGGATAAGCCAGGACCACTGTCCTGTAGCGCCGTTCCTGAGGCTTTTCGCCCTCATATCAAGAGAAATAAACCTGGATCCCTGCATGTCCATGGAACTGTAACCAGTACCCGTAGCTACGGTAGGTTTTTGAACCTGGGACAGCACATTGTGAGAGCCACTTCCTACGAAAGCACCAATCTCAATATATTTGTTAATCTTATCTGCCAGGTAATCAGTCAGATATTTCTCAACATCATTTGCTGGTTCTCTCGCTTCGCCGAACACCGAGAAGCGGTAGTTCTTCTCCCCTGGCACAAAGGTTTTTGGCTGGTTCCTGTTGTCGACAGGTTCAGAATCGGCTGGCAAATTGTTAAAGTCAACCTGTGCTTGTGTTTTCAAAGTGAACTGCAAATCATCAAGGAAAATATGGCCTTCCTCGTTGATCGGAGAAGGATTAACGACATACAGACGCGTGACTTTTGCAGGTTTTTCAATATGTGCTATGTTTCCTTCTACATACCTCCAACCGGTCCAGCTAATCCCTTCGGAAAACATCACATATTTTTTTTCTCCCTTTGCATCAATCACCTCTGCACGAAGCCAACTCTTTGTAAACCTCCTACTGTAGGCCCACAGACCGATGGTTTCGGTTGCTTCGGGGATACTGATCCCATTTTCACCAAGCATCAGGTAAGCTGCCTGTGTTTCGGGCGCCTCTTTGAACACATAATCCAACCGTGCACTTGATAGACCCGAGTTTGCATAGTCCTTTGTGATCTCAGCACCCCCTGGAACCCAAGAGGGATAGGATGAAAACCCTACAGTACCCTTTTCAAAATTCTCTGCGACGATATTCTCCAATGGTTTTACCGCGGTTTCGGTAGTCATCTTTTCACGCTCCACCGTGATGACACTTAAATCGTCGAAATATACCGTTCCGATTTCGGCAATCGGATTAACCTGTACAAGATAGATTCGTGTGAGCCTGGCAGGCATCGGAACACCATTAAGCGGGATTTCCACATAGCGCCAGCCTTTCCAATCAAGCTTTGTAAGGTCTCCCAGCCTGTACACCCTATTTTGGCTGTCCTTTACCTCAATCCTGAGCCAGTTTGAGTTTTCCTGACTGTTATAAACCCAAACACCTACCCGGATAGCATTCTGAGGTAGTTCGATACCGTTCCCTGAAAATTCCACATAAGCCGCCCTGTTGGTTTCGGCCATTTCAAAGCTATAGGCCAGTTTGCCCGATTTTTCACCACCGTGCTTCTGTTCGGAAGATATGGTGTAAGAACCTGTCACCGTAGACGGATAAGGCAGGAAGGATGCATTTTGTTTTTCAAATGTGTCAACAAGGGTGCTTACCGTTGGAAGAACCGTTACCCCGCAGTATGCCTGAGCCTGGCCCACTGATGCCTGGATATATCCATAACCGGATTGGGTTGATACAAATGTATCTTCTGAGAAGAACCCAACACCGCCCATCGTTCTCCACTCTACATCACGAGGGTCTATCACTGCTTTGTAGCCCTCGGAATGATGGCCCATAACTGTAAAGGTTTTGCTTTCCTTTGTGATTAATGTAATATCCTGATGGTTTAGCGTCAGCATTGCAGGCCCACCTAATACATATACCGGAAATTCAGCTTGAACATCGCCTAACGTTGCAGTCACTTTTCCAGTACCATAGGTAGAAGGCTTCAGAATATTTCCTTCGAAATTGCCCTCGATACCTGATACTTCCCATTTTACTTCTTCCGGGTTGATCATCACAGGATTCAGATAAGCATCATACCCGGTTACTGTATATTCTCTGGAAGTATTGATAAAAACGTTGGGATCGACTGTATGGATTTCCAGCTTTGCCAACGGTGAAGGGGGGGCTGTAGAAAAAACGCCTATCGCATTGGGGATCCTGCGCTGAACACCATCACTGGGACTGTTTTGAACAACAAGACTACTCGTGCCTGGTTCTCTGGAAACCAAGGTAGTAGAACCGCCGCCGTCCATTGCCACTGCATTCCATGCCCCGATCTCCAGCATGAACGCAGCCAACTCCTGCATCGTCATACCGATACTGTGTGACTGCCTGCCATCAACGGCCACAAGATAAAGTCTTTTACCGTTTTGACTGCTTCCAACAGCTGTTCTGGGGTGCCTGCCAGCTACTTCGTGGGTAAAGGTTTGCGGAATTACACCATCAACCACAATCATCCCACCGCCGCTGACAGCCATTTTCATTTGTTTCCAGTCTGGTGTAGCATGAATATCGAAACCTACAGGATCGCCCACTTTGAAATTTTCTGTGATCTGCGGTGTGTTGTCCTTCCGGGTAATTACTACGTAACCGTTCACAGGAATGTCGGTAGCCGGCATATTCTGTCTAATTTCCTTCACAATACCGTTTTCAACAATCATCTCTGTAATATCGGGATAATAACCATCCCGGGTTCCGATGGTTGTTGTACGCCATTTTCTGTCGATAATGGTAAAGTCGGTATACCCATAGTAAGGTTCGTTATACCTCGCCGCGTTGATACACGCTCCATTGGGTGCGTAGACCTGGATGTTGGTTTTCCAGTATCCGAAAACCGCCGCATTGGCGTTATCGATCGCAAAGGTTGCCATATTATCTTTGTCAAGATTAAAGGTTGCATCGGCCGTCTTAATGTTATGTGACTGAACCATTGGGCCGATGGGATTCTGAAGGCCGACTTGCTCCGAAGCGAGGAAGAAGCTGCCGTTAATTCCCGCAATGGCTCCCCACTCGTTCATATGCTCCGATGTTGTCAGCGGTTTTTGAATGGTTTCTTTATTGGCTAGTGTGTCGATATGTACATTGGTATTATTCAGATCTGCAGTCAGAACATAGATGGTCTGCCAGCCCAGATCGGTAAAACGCACGATTTTCTCCTGGCTTACACCGGTTGTAATGTTTTTGCTTTCCGACCACTGATAAATAACATTATTTTCTGCAGGGACCTCCGTCGCCCTCGATACAACGGCAGTTGAGGAGACAAGCAATAGCCCCGACAAAAGAATGGCTCCTGCCTTTTTTAAATTCATATGTAAACCCTCCAACAATCTTTTCTTTCGTTTGTTTAATCTTAGACCTCTCTGACCGAAAATAGGTTCCATTCTGCGAGGTACGATACGCAGGCTCACCGCCTGATTTTGGTAATCAGATCCCCGCCAAAACGTGTTTTTTCCCCTGGTAGGCAAAAATACACTACCTTACTCTGTGGCTTAAGCCACTTAATAGGTGTGGGGGACAAATCTTACCCTTTATATTTTATCATGCAGGTGGATAAAAGACTACTGAAACAAGGTTTACGTTTTGATTAAAAAGATTACAAAAGAAAGACAATCGGGTTACAGCAAGTATATTCCTGTTGCGAAGATTAAGTATTATTCCGCTACAGCAGTATAACCCCCAACAACCCACCGAGCAGTGTCATAACAATTGGCCCTAGTTTTAGATATTTGCTGCCGACTATAGTCAAAGCAAATATCGCAATGGATGGAAGGCTGAATATTCTCCAGAAGCCTTCGGGAATAAGTGTGATATCGATAAGCGATGTGTTTGCGAAAAAAACGATAGCTGATGCGATCATCCCTACCGTGGCAGGACGGATTCCTTCCAATGCGTACTGAACCATGGCATTGGAGCTAAACTTGTCGAAAGCGGAAGAAATAATCATGATCAGAATAAATGATGGCAGGGAAACACCAAAGGTTGCGAATGCACTGCCTATAGCACCCGCTGCTTGGTAACCCACGTAGGTGGCGGCGTTTACTGCAATTGGCCCCGGCGTCATCTGAGATATGGCTACAACATCTGAAAATTCCTTCATCGTAAGCCCAAAAGCGCCTACCTCTTGATATATCATCGGAAGCATCGCATAACCCCCGCCGAAACTGAACATACCAATCTTAAAAAAACTGATAAAGAGCCGGATGTATTCGATCACTGTTTCTGCCTCCCTTTGTATAAGTTGCTGATGATACCAATTGCGCCGCCAAAAATAACCGCCCAAAGTGCATGAATATCGAGTAGCACCACCAGCGCAAAGGAAACAATGGCAATAGCTATCCCAACTTTGTTCAAAATTGCTTTTTTTGACATCTTTATCGCCGCAAGAAGAATGAGTGCAGCAGAGGCCGCTCTGATCCCTGTAAATACCTTGTCGATGATGGGATTCTGTCGATAGGTAACCAGAACAGAAGCAATGACCAAAATGATGATAAAGGAAGGCAAAATGACGCCGAGTGCAGAAATAACAGCACCTAAAGTACCAGCAACCCGCCTGCCAATAAAGATGGCTGAATTGATGGATATAACCCCGGGTACAGACTGGCATATCGCAAAAATATCCAGAATTTCCTCGTCCGTTAGCCATTTTTGTCTGGTAACAACTTCTTTTTGAATCAATGGCAGCATCGCATAGCCACCACCGAACGTAAATGCCCCAATTTTAAAGAAAACAAAAAATAACTGAGTAAACAATTTAATGTCCAAAAATATCCTATTCCTTCCGTACTATGAAGACCCTGCAGTAACCCGGTTCAGTTTTTTACTGTCATACCTTCTCAACTTCTCCATACTCTTTCCCAAAGGCTTCGACCGTTACTTCACGCATGATCTGCTCCTCCTTTGGTCTGTCCATGTAATTGCGCTTAACCGAAACAATTCTGTCGGCCTCCTCCATTCCGTCAAGCACTTTGCCGAAGGCGGCATACTGGCCATCAAGATGCGGTGACTTTTCTATCATGATAAAAAACTGTGAACCTGCAGAATCGGGGTGCTGGGAACGCGCCATGGATATCACGCCCCGGTCATGTTTCATGTCGTTTTGAAAGCCATTAGCCAAAAACTCTCCTGGGATGGAATATCCAGGACCTCCCATACCAGTTCCCTGCGGATCTCCACCTTGAATCATAAATCCAGGAATGACCCGGTGAAAAATGGTACCATTATAGAAACCGGATTTTACCAAAGAGATAAAGTTCCTTACTGTATTGGGGGCTGTATCTGGGTATAGTTCAACCCTGATCTGGCTTCCGTTTTGCATTGTAATCGTAACAATTGGATTTTTCATGCTGTATTCCTTTCTTCAATCAGATTCCTAAGCCAATATCCGAAGCTCATCACGTGTTATAACCTGTAATAGCGCCAATTCACGTATTTTATTCCGTAAAAACGTTAGTTTACTTCGGTGGATTTTTCAATTAATAAAAACAAGGTTATTGTATCAAAAATGAAGCCCGGTTACAAACAGTTTTCCCCAATTCTCTCTTCCTATCAAAGCAAGTGTAATCAATTGCTTTCCCTCGTTCCACTCATATTAACATAAATTGTTCCTTGTATTTAGTATTTATCTCATTTAATGTATTATGAGAAAGGGGGAATACTAATGAGAAAAATAAAAGTGGCTGCAGCATTGTTGGCAGCTTTATTTCTTTTGACTCCTGCTATCGATGCACTTGGAGCCAATCGATACAATATGTCATATATTTACTTTGGGAATACGAACTCATATTATTACCATGTAGAAAGTACACAGAACACGCTGGATGAAATATCACCGAACTATTTCAATCTGAAGGACGATGGCAGCCTGGAGCTGACACTGGCAGTGGACACTAACTTTATTCATGAGATGCACAGCAAGGGGATTAAGGTAATTCCTTTCTTAAGCAACCACTGGGACAGGGAGAAAGGGATAAAAGCCCTGGAAAACAGGGAACTGCTCGCTGCACAGATTTCGGATGCCGTCATACAATTAAACCTGGACGGTGTGAATGTGGACATCGAAAATGTAACCCACATTGAGCGGGACATGTACACGAATTTTGTCAAAATATTACGGGACAAGCTCCCCGAAGGGACCACCCTCGCAGTGGCTGTAGCACCAAACCCGTACGGCATTACGAAAGGCTGGCAGGGTTCTTATGATTACGCCGCCCTGGCCGAATACAGTGACTATTTAATGATCATGGCCTATGATGAGAGTTATACCGGAGGTCCTGCGGGACCTGTCGCAAGCTATGGCTTTGTTGAAGCTACAATTAAGAAAGCGCTGACTCAGGTTCCGAAGGAAAAGCTTGTATTGGGCATTCCTTTCTACGGACGGTTCTGGAAGGAAAACGCTACAACAGGTGGCTATGGCCTTAGCAATACCGATGTGGCAAGGCTGGTGGGCAATTACAGCGGGAAGGTTTATTTCGACGAAAGAACAAAGTCCCCTTATGCGGTTATAACCATTGCTCCGTGGGATACAAAGCCTTACGTATTGGGTTCAAAGCTGGAAGCAGGCACTTATACCATATGGTATGAGAATGAAACCTCCATCAAGTACAAGTTGGGTCTTGTAAACAAATATGATCTGAAGGGTACCGGAAGCTGGAGCCTTGGACAGGAGACCAAGGATACCTGGAATTATTATGGATTGTGGTTGAACGGGCATTACTTCGAGGACGCCCAGGGACACTGGGCTCAGGGATCCATTATTTCCATGGCCGATAGAGAGTGGATGACCGGGGTTTCATTCAATATGTTTGCTCCGGACAACGTTTTAACCCGTGCTGAAGCCGCCGTAATTCTTGTAAGAGCCATGGGGCTTGAAAAAAAGGTGGATGATGAAGCAGGCTCTATAGCACAGTTTACCGATATTTCAGAGCATTGGGGAAGAAACGAAATAGAAACCGCAGCATGTCATGGTATTGTATTGGGAACCGGGGACGGGAAGTTTTCTCCGGACAAGCACTTAACCAGACAGGAGATGGCGGTCATGCTTGACAGAATATTGGTTCATCTGCAAGACGCGAACAACGCCCGGAATCCATATACCGACATCAGCAGAAAAAACAATTCCTGGTCTTATGACGCGATAGTAAAGCTAACACACTACAGTGTCTTCACGGGAAACCCGGACGGGACCTTTGGTGCTGGCAAAAACACCACAAGAGCCCAGATGGCGGTGCTTATGGAAAGAGCAGCACCTTATCTGAACGCTGATGAAGCCGTTCTCGCATCGAAATAGCAAAAGAGAAACCAATTTTATCAAATGCTGCTTCAGCGGGGGATTGCCACTAAAGTATCGGTTTATCCCCCGCATATTCGTGTTTTTTGCCCTCGCGGTAAAAATACACTTTCTCTATTCGTGGCCTTTAAGCCCGGGGCTTAGGAGGATTTGATGAATATGGGCTTCCCATATCTTTTGGAAATTTTTTCCTCGTTTATCATACAAAATCCCTATGCCAAATGCCGGAAAACGTGATAAAATATGCACGGAAGAAGGTGAAAATTTCATTGAAAGACGACAAGTACCTCACAATAAATCATTACTCCATCCGTTACAGGGAAGCAGGAAAGGGACCATTGATTGTTCTTGTGCATGGGGTCGCAGGGTATGTGGAGGAATGGGAGCCGGCTATGGCAATCCTTAAGGAAAAGTTCAGGGTAATCGCCTTGGATCTGCCCGGACATGGCTTAAGCGATAAACCGGAGGTCCCTTATACGCTAGATTTCCTTACAGATTCCCTGTGCGAATTTATCACAACCATAAGCACCGAAAAAATCATTTTGGCTGGTCATTCTCTTGGAGGAGCAGTTTGCCTGAATATGGTGTTTAAATTCCCCCACCTTGTTGAACGTCTGGTTTTGTTGAACAGCGTTTTTTCAAAGTTGCCCCTTTCTATCCGGCTGGGAAGCTTTAAATTTCTTCCTGGTCTGATCCGGAAGGTGCCGCTCTTTGTTGTGAAAACTGCAGCCAGGCGTACTTTTTGCAATCATAGTATGATAACCGATCATATGTTGAGGGATGCTTATCATTACATCAATGAACCAGGTTCTTTGCGGGCTATGTTTTCCATTATTCACTCAAGCATATCCCTGTCCGGATTGAAAAAAACACTCTTAAACACGTTTTTAATGGAGCTAAGCCGCGTAGAACTGCCTACCCTCATTTTGCACGGTGATAAAGATCGGATAGTTCCAAACGAAAACTCTAAACAACTTCACCAATATATTCGAAACTCGGAATGCATTTGCTTTAAAAACTGTGGTCATTCGCTACAGTCTGAGTGCTACAGGCAATTCTGTGAACAGCTAATCAGGTTTGCACAGGAGAATGCGGATATGAGAAAAGAAGCCCGTCCGTAATCATTGGTCAGGCTTTTTCCATACATCCTCACTGGTTTGTTACCTTTTTACCCATGAACAGGATACTGCCGGCTTCATTATCCACGATTGCAAAAAAGAATGGGCGGTCTGCAATGAATGACACTGGTTCTCTTACAGAGGTAACCTTGGCTTCAATGGAAGTAACAGCTGCAGCCTCGGTTCCTTTTTCATTTACGTCCACTACTGCCTTGTGAAGAATACTGCTGATGAGAATATTATCAGCTATTCCCGAAAAATCAGCGGTTTGGGAAAATGCTTCCATTATTCCCAATCCAGACAGCACTTCCTTCAATTCCTTTTTGCCATATTCCATCTTGAATTTTGGAATCTGTAGTTCTACATCGGACACTGGTCGCAGATTTTCTTGAATTTCCTTCCACTTGTCATGATCCATGCCGTGTATCCACTGGTTGATATCTTCATGTGGCAGGATGAGAACCATGCTGATTTTCTCGTCACCATAGGGAAGCCGGACAGCTTTCAGTTCCTCATTCTGAAAGTAATCAATCTTTCCATTCCTGCGCATCATGGGTACCCTGCCTGTTGATCCATCTAACGAATGAAAATTCTGCTCTTTGGTTTCTTTTTCCTCAAATTCCGTCGTCCATTCACCCTTAAAATAAATGGCATTAATCAGGTACATAATGGTATCTTGCGGGATAGGTGGCGTTACAATTTCGGGGATCAAACCATTGGTTTTTTCGTCAACCCAGCTGTTGATAGTCTCTGTGGCCGAGGGCTTATCGAAATCAAGCGCCTGCGCTTCAGCTGATAGGTACTTCTGGTTCATTTCTACAAAATCCTTCTTGATCTCAAAATTGTTTCTGGTCCAGATGGAATTTGCGTTTCGCAGTGTTACCTTTTTATCCAGGTTTGTTAGCCTGTTAGTTTCCCACGCATAAGCCAGGTTTATGTCCTCCCGGGTCATGCCGTCGTAATGCAGAGCCTTTTCCATCTCCGTCCTGGTTTTGCCCTCTGCTCCGTTCATCGCCATCGTTAACGCGCTGGAAATGGAGAAGGGCGATATAAAGATATTCTCCTTAGCGTCCTCTTCATTCAGCTTTTTGAATAAATCCCAGGAAAATTTCTGATTGGCAGCAACCAACCTGTCGTCTTTTACCCCATGCACATCATCGCCTTGGTTGGATTCGTTCGCTTCCTCTTCGGAAGGTGATTCGGAATGATTTTGATCATCAACAGCCGGCTCATCAATCGGAATAACAGGGAATGTACATCCAGCAATAAACATGGCAATGATGATAAGCATAATAATATAAATGTTCCTTTTCATTTCATGATAACCTCCTTACTTCCTACTGTTCTCTGATTCATTAGACATGTTTTGGTGAAAAATGTTCCATGCAAAACGGGATTCAAAAAGCCTGATCCACAAAATCAGGCTTTTCATCAAATGCTCGCAGCGTAAGGCGTATTTCGCAAGAAAAAACGTGTGTTGTACACAAATCGCGCAAGCCTCATTGAACTGTTACATTTGGAATCATCCCATAACAATGAGAACATTGCAGCTGGAACCTTCAGCAGCTAATGGTATCTTGTTGCATTCCATATCGTCAACAATGATTTTTTTGACCCCCTTGCATATTCTGTCTGGGTTTCTAACCTCAATGTGATACACCGCTCCGCGGAACTCTCTTCTTGCACGGAAGCCATCCCAATCCGAAGGGATACATGGATCAATTTCCAGGCCTTCATATCTTGGCCTAATCCCCAAGATGTACTGGCTGGATGCAACCATATTCCAGGCAGCAGCACCCGACAGCCAGGAGTTTCTGCCGATTCCGAACTGGGGGTGCTCCTTGCCAAGAATATTCTGGCAGTACACATAAGGCTCAACCTCCAATAAATCGGCCTCCTTGTTTCGTCTTGCAGGCAGCACCTGCCTGTAATACTGATAAGCCCTGTTTCCGTTCCCTTCCATGGCCTCAGCCACCATTGCCCACGGATTTGTATGTACAAAAATGCCGCCGTTTTCCTTTGTTCCGGGGATGTATGTTGTAATCCCGCCCATATCAGCGTCATAGCTTATAAACCCCGGGAATAATTTCACAATACCATACTCGGAGTTCAGGTGTTTGTATACGGCATCGAGGCATTTTCGGCTGTATTCACCCTCAGCTACATGGCCTAGAACCGCCCATGTCTGGGAGTTGATAAAAATCTTGCCAAACTCATTCATCTTTGAGCCGATAACCTTACCATTATCGTCAAAGGCCCGTACATACCAATCCCCATCCCAACAGGTATCCTGGATGGCTTTTTTCATCTCTTCATACATCCCTCTGTACCTGACCGCAGCCTCATCCTTTTTCAGGTACTTTGCCAACTCAAGCATTTCCAGAGCCGCGCGGCAGTAAAGCATAGAGGTGAAAACACTTTCAGCGATCCCTTTACCAGTATCCAGATTCAACGTGTCGTTCCAGTCTGCCCTTCCTGCCAGGGCCAAGCCATGAGGCCCCTTCCAGGTATTTGTAAAGCAAAGGGCTTTGTCCAGATGCTCCCAGACTGTATCCAAGGTCGTTTTATCATTATAGAGCACCTTCTCATCCAGAAAATCGAAATCTCCGGTCTCTTTGATGTATGCGTTTACAGCCAGCGCCAGCCATAGATGGTCGTCGGAATACCAATCAAACTTCTTCACAGGCGCATCTCCGACACCACCCTCTCCAGTTAATGGAAAGAACAAATGATATATACGACCGTCGGTATATTGGCATTTTAGCAGTTTCCTGATCAAGTCCCTTGCTTCTCCGGGTATCGTATGCATAACGCCCAGAGTATCCTGTGCGCTGTCCCGAATGCCCATCCCCCTGCCCAGGCCAAGCTGATAAAGAGATACGAACCGGGACCAGTTGAAGGTTGTTTTGCATTGGTATTGATTCCAGGTGTTTATAAACAGGTTCATCTCTTCATCCGGTGTTTCAACCTGCAGCTTTCCAAGGTAGCTGTTCCAGTGTTTCTTTAAGCGCAGGAGCGCTTCATTTGCAGCCCTGCAATTCAGGTATTCCCTGATTTCATCCCGGATCGTCGTTTTGTCTTCGGTAAAACCCAAAACGAATACCATTTCGTGCTCTTCGTTCCTGTCCAGGTCAAGATCGATACAGAACGCACCTACACCGTTCATACGGTAAGAGATTGAATTTGAGCACCTCCCTTGTTCCACAGCGATTGGATTCGCTTCCGAACGGTATTTTCCGATAAAGGATTCAAGATTCGTATCAAAGCTGTTTATTTTTTCACCGGTAGCAAAAAAGGTAGCCGCTTTCTCATAATGATGTGGGTACCAGGTGATCAACCCATCTTCATATCTGCCCTGATTGATCTGCTGCACCCAGTCCACATTCTGCTGATCCATTATGGCTTCCCAGAAGCAGAATTCCGCATAGCTGAAGATTTGCAATTGTTTCTTCACATGCAACCGATTTTTCACTTTTACAAGCCATATCTCAAAATCTCTATCATCGGGAACAAAATATGTAACCGATGCGGATATACCTTTATGCTCCCCTTCCAGCACGGTATATCCAAGCCCGTGCCTGCAAGAATACGCATCCAGCTTTTTTTGAACAGGCTGAAACCCGGGATTCCAGAATTCACCGGTTGCTGCATCACGAATATAGATGTACCGTCCGGGCCTGTCCATCGGAATATTGTTGTATCTGTATCGTGTAATCCTTCGGTTTTGCGGATCCTTGTGGAAGCTGTACCCTCCTCCGGTGTTTGAAACAATTCCCCCGTATTTTCCGCTTCCTATGTAGTTTATCCAGGGTGTCGGCGTATCCGGTCTTGTGATCACATATTCGTGGGCTTTTTGATCAAAATAGCCATACTGCATTATTAAACCTCCTGAAAAGAATACAACCTTATTCCAGGAAACAGATTCAATGAGCGATTGGGCGATTTGTGCGCCAAAACGCGGGCACTGAAAGCGCTCCCTTCACAAAACAGAGTATTACCGAAAAAGTGATTAAAAAGGGATCCCTGAAGCTTTGGGTGCTTGAGATGACTTCGAGAACAATACCAGCGCCACTAGCGTTACAATATAGGGGAAAGTTTTCAACAGAATGGGTGGTATTGCCATCAGTGCTGGTACAGCCTGGGATACATTGGCAATGGTACTGGCAAAACCGAAGAAGAACGAAGCTCCAAGAACCCCCAGCGGTTTCCATTGTCCGAATATCAGTGCGGCCAGGGCCAGGAACCCAAGACCACTAACAGTCCCGCTAAACTCTCCGGAATAAGTGACCATTATGATGGCGCCTCCCAATGCCGCGAAGGCACCGGATACAAGAACGCCAAAATAGCGCATGCGGTAAACATTGATCCCTGCCGACTCAGCAGCGTGGGGGTGCTCGCCGCAAGCTCTTAACCTTAGCCCAAAGGATGTTTTATATAGTATAAACCAGCTTGCCAGCAAGATCGCGATAACGATCCAAGTTGTAAAATAGGTTTGGCGGAAGAACAGCGGGCCAAGAACAGGGATTTTAACGAGGCCCAGGAAACTAACATCTTTGCGGGGAACACCCGCCTCGATATGAATATTTCCGCTGCCTGTGATATTTCTAGCCAGGTAAACGGTTACCGCACCTGCCATCATGTTAATGGCTGTTCCACTGATCACTTGGTTTGCTTTCATATGAATACTTGCCACCGCATGGAGCAATGAAAATATCACACCCGCAATTACTGCGGCCAACAGGCCTAAAATAACACGCAAAACAGCATTGGACATAACGGGTTCCAGCTTGTATATGGTCAACGCTGCTGCAAAAAAACCCACCACCATCAACCCTTCAAGACCGATATTGACAACGCCGCTTCTTTCGCTGAACAAACCACCTAAAGCTGTTATCAGAAGAGGTATTGTAAATGCGATGGCATACGGAAAAATTTGACGGATTATCTCCCACATGTTATGCATTGCCTCCTTTTTTCTTTTTGAAGCGGTTCCAGAACCTTTCTATGAGAAGGCTGGTAGCCGTAAAATAAATAATAATGGCGATAATGGTATCGGAAATATCCGGAGGAATTTTGGTTATCGCATTCATAAATCCTTTCCCGGAATGCAGTAGTCCGAAGAAAATTGCTGCGATAAAAACACCCCACGGTGAATTGGAGCCGAGCAAGGCGACGGCAATGCCGTCATATCCCTGTGATGGCAAGACACCTATTTGCATGTTTGAAGCGTAACCGGTGTAAAAGGTTGCACCTGCAAGACCTGCCAGTGCTCCTGCAATCATCATCGATAAAATTACATTTCGATTCACCGAGATCCCTGCATATTCGGATGCATGGCGGTTAAAACCCACCGCTTTCAATTCGTAACCCAATGTGGTTTTATCAAGTAGAAAAGCAATTATGACGACTGCGATAATGGCCAGAAAAAGGCCCAGATTAATATACGATCCGGCAAAAAGCCTGGTAAGCCAAGGCGCCTTCAGGGATGCCACCTCCGGAAGCCTGGCTGATTCGGTTTCCAGATATTCCCCTTTGAAATTGGAAGGAACGATATAATACACCGACCAATAGGCAATCCAGTTCATCATGATGGTGGATACAACCTCATTCACATTAAACCGGGCTTTTAAAAGGCCGGGAATAATTCCCCAGACAGCACCGCTAACAGTGGCTCCTACAACAATGGCCAACAACAGTAAAGGCCTTGGCCAGGAAAAGGATAATCCTATCGCAGTGGCACATAACCCGCCAATCAGCATCTGACCTGACGCACCAATATTGAAAAGTCCGGTTTTGAACGCAAAGGCAACCGATAAGCCCGTTAGTATCAGGGGTGTTGCCGTTGCAAGTGTATTGCCAATTCTTTCAGCATTCATCAACCCTCCCCGGAATAGAGAAATATATCCGGTTATAGGGTTTTTACCGATCACAACCATTAACAATGCACCAGCAACAAGACCAAGAAAAACGGCAGCCAGTGCCTTTACAAGCTCGCTGTTTATCCCTCTTTTCATAACTGTTCCTCCGTATTTTCTCTCTTGATTCCGGTCATCATCAATCCTATTTCATTTTCATTGGTCTTATCTGCATCCACAATATCCACCAGTTCGCCTTGGCATATGACCGCAATGCGATCGGACAGGTCCATAATTTCGTCCAGTTCCAAGGATACCAGCAAGACAGCCTTTCCGCTGTCGCGCTGCTCGACAAGGCGTTTGTGAATGTATTCGATTGCGCCGACATCCAGCCCTCTTGTGGGTTGCACGGCTATGAGAAGGTCGGGGTTACTGTCTATTTCGCGTCCGACAACCGCCTTTTGCTGGTTACCACCCGACAAAGTGTTCGTCGGAGATTGTCCGCCCTGGCCGGAACGGACATCAAACAGCGCCATAACCTCATTTGCGTGGCTGGAAATAGCTTCACGATTCAGAATACCTCTTTTGGAAAAGGGGCTCATGTTATACTTTTTTAATACGAAGTTGTCTTCAAGGGAGAATTCCATGATAAGCCCGTGTTTTTGACGATCCTCTGGAATCAGCGCAATCCCGGATTTCATCCTTTCTCTTATTGAAAGGCCTGCGATATCCTTGCCCTTTAAGCGAATTTTTCCGGATTCTGTTTTTGCCAGGCCTGAAATGGCTTCGACCAACTCTGCCTGCCCATTTCCATCAACCCCCGCAAGGCCTACGATTTCGCCTGCACGTATCTGCAATGAAAAATTCTGCAGCCCCATGGCTTTTTGGTTCTTTACCGATAAATTTTCAATGTCGAGGATAACTTCACCGACCGTGGTCGGTTTTTTCTCCACTGTAAACAAAACCTGTCTGCCTACCATCATATCTGCCATTTCCTGTTCGGTGGTATCGGCAACATTCACCGTACCCATTTTTTTGCCTCGGCGGATGATGGTACATCTGTCGGCAACTGCCTTTATTTCCTTAAGCTTATGGGTGATTAATATTAAAGACTTGCCTTCCTTTATCAGGTTGCGCATGGTGGTGATGAGATCCTGAATTTCCTGAGGTGTAAGAACCGCGGTGGGTTCGTCAAAGATTAAAAGCTCGGCATCCCTGTACAGCATTTTCATGATTTCAACACGCTGTTGCATGCCGACCGAAATATTTTCTATTTTAGCATTGGGTTCGATATACAACCCATATTGTTCGGACAATTCCCGGATTCTTTTCGTCGCTTTTGTGATATCGGCTTTTTCACCTCGTAAGCCCAAAATAATATTTTCGGTTACAGTGAAATTGTGTATAAGTTGAAAGTGCTGATGTACCATGCCAATTCCAAGCGCGTTGGCCACATTCGGGTCGGTCATTCTGACCTCCTGCCCCCGAACTTTAATCATGCCACTGTCTGGCTGGTATAGCCCGAATAGAATGCTCATTAACGTTGATTTTCCTGCTCCGTTTTCCCCCAGCAGAGCATGAATTTCACCTTTTTTCACTTGCAGCGTTATATCATCATTGGCAACTACACCCGGAAATTCCTTTCGTATATTCAGCATTTCTACGATAAATTCCATTGGGATACCCCCTGAAATCAGTGATTGGAGAAAACCGCACGATAATTGTATGAATGTATCTTGCGCATGATTGGGTTGAATAATTTTTGTGCCACCTGATAACCAGATGGCACATCCTAGAACCATAAAACATTCCTGATATTATTCGATCAGACTTCCCTGCTCATCGGATACGGCAATTTTTCCGTCCTGCATATCCTTGAATACCTGAGCTACCTTTTCTTCCACTTCATCAGAAAGGTTTGGGTTTTCACGGGGTATACCTACACCATTGTTCTTGGCGTTGAAGGTAAGAATCTGACCGCCCGGGAATTTTCCGTCCTTCTCGGCTATAACCATATCATAAGCTGCTTGCTCGATTCCCTTCATGGCAGAGGTTAGAATCGCAGACTTACCCTCTGTGTAAATCCCTTCTGCGTATTGGTCTACGTCAACGCCCACAACCCAGACTTCCTCGCCTGCTGATGCTCTTACCTTTGCCTCGTTAATCGCACCAATACCAACTCCGCCTGCTGCGGCGAAGATCGCCTTAACACCCCGGTCGTACATTTGGGCTGCCAACTGCTGTCCTGCTGCAACGTTGTCGAAGGATCCTTCGTAAATAACATTTTCAGCCTTGATTGTCATGTTGGTCCCAAAATTATTATTTGCATAAGCCACGCCCTGCTGGAAGCCCCAGTTAAACTTTTGAACAGCAGGAACCTTCATCCCACCAATAAAGCCCAGATCTCCTTCTTTCAGCTGCAGAGCCGTTGCAACACCTGCCAGGAACCCGGATTGCTCTTCGGCAAAGAATATGGACACTGTATTCTTCCCGACCACCACATTATAATCGCCTGCATGGGGACTGCCGTCAATAATCACAAATTTAGCATCCTCATACTTTGACTGAGCATGGAAAATCGCGGTTTCGAACTTAAACCCCGGCGCAACAATTAATTTATATCCTGCATCATACAGGTTTCCGATTTCTTTCAAATAGTCTGCCTCTGTAGTTCCAGCAGGCTTAATATAATTGTTTTCGATACCCAACTCTTCGGTGGCTCTAACCACGCCTTCCCAAGTGCCCTGATTAAATGATTTGTCGTCGATGGTTCCAGCATCAGTAACCATACCCACCTTAAACTTTGCACCACCGCCTGCCGTGCAGCCTGCAAGCAAGAAAACCGTCATCAGGGCAGCGAGGAGCATAAACATGGTTTTTCTTCCCTTTTTCACAATATAATCCTCCTGTTCTTTATATTGATTCGGCATATCTGAATAATCGTTCCTTCCTGTTCGACCGTATGCCTATTCATATTATAACATGTGACGGTAAAATTAGTTAGTCCTTTAATTTTTTTTAAAGAATTTACAGATTAATTGTAAATAAGGCTTCCGGCATGTTTCGCGCAAGCGCTCATTTAATGAAATTTCTATTCGGATTCGCGAACCAATTGCGTGTAATAATCTATCAGTTCCTGATAGCATTCCAATTCGGTCAATGCTTTATCCGACAATTGATAAACACCACGCTTTACTTTTTCAAACCAACCATAAAAATTGTCGCTCAGGATCCGCCCTGTTTTATCTGGTAAGTTTCCAATTTCCTTTATTCTTTTTATAGAACAGGGGCCATGCTCTTTTAAAACTACAGCAATTTGAATCGCTGTTTCACGGTATGAGGTCACCAGTTTTTTTCGATGGCTTCCCCCTGTATTGTAATCCCCGTGTCTTTCTTGGATCTCATGGATTACGGTCTTTCGTTTTCTTTTGGCTGAAGAAATGCTTTTGGATCGGTCAAAGAGAACCGGTTGGATAACTTCCTCCACAAAGAATTTCTGTTTTCCGACGGTAACCAGCAACAATCCCAACTCAAGCCTCCGTAAAAGATGGCAGATATGCTGCCACCTTTTTCTCCGCATGGCATTGCTGTTTTTAGGAATGGCGATGTATGTGAAATCTGAAATTTTTTGTCTCTGTGTGGCCTGCAAGATCACATCCAGGTTCAGGCTTGTCTTCATTTCAATTACAACAAGCACATTATCCTTTACAGCCGTAACATCACAATGCACGACTTCGCTGTTTACCGTATACCCCAGTGCTTCGAAATAATGCCGAACCGGATTATACAGGTCTACTTCTTTCAGCTTCTGTCTTTTTTCCTTTTCTGCCATGTCTTTTCCTTCGTTCATTCAAGAACATGCAGCCCAAATCATGGCTGACCAACCTTCATAGCTGTTAATACAAATACATCTTTCTGGCCTTTACCTGAATCAGGCAGACTCTCAATATCCAGGTTTCCAAACCCCACATCCAAAAGCCACTGTTCCAGTGCTATTGGATTTAGTCCCTTGTGGGTGTCATGCATGTTCCTGGCAAACTTTTCATCGCCATGTGGAAGAAAGTCAGCAATAAACAATAACCCCTCTGGTTTTAGCACCCTGTAAAACTCCGAGATAATATTCTTAACAACTTCAACATGATGCAGGATCATCGATGCACAGACCAAATCCGCCCTTTCATCGCGAAGAGGGACCTCACTTTCTTCGCATTCCACTGTCAGGATATTGGTTAACCCCTGAGCCTGTGCCTTTCTGTCCAATTCATCCAGCATTGAGCCCGACATATCCATGGCGATAATCCTGCCAACCCTCGAGGCAATCCCTCTGGCAATGAAACCATCACCGGCACCGTAATCCAAAACAGTCATCTCTTTATTCAGAAGATTGGAATCGATCAGTTTATTGATAATGGAATGATCATAGAATTGGGAACTCATTTCCTCCCATTTCGTAGCTACCTGCTCAAAGAAATTGCGTGTATCCTGTTCACTTGAGGAATAATCCTGCGAATTCCCCTCGGCCAGCCACGCCACAATGGCCTTTCTTGAAAAGCGCCATTCCCTCCCGATTTTCCTGGCCGGAACGTTTTCCTCTCTCAGCAGCTTGATGAAGGTTTTTATACTGACACCAAACAACGCCGCTGCTTCCTCCATATTCAGGATCTCTTTTTCCAAACCTCTCCCCCCTGCCAGACATCACCGCTTAATTCTGTATCTCTAAAAAAACATTTTACCCATTCCAGCTGCGCATGTAACGCTCTTGCTCCGGGGTTAATTCATCGATTGTAATACCCAGGGACGCAAGCTTCGAAAAAGCGATTTTACGATCAATCTCCTCTGGAATTTCAAATACACCCGGTTTTAGTTCCCTGTGATGCGACAAGATGTAAAGAACCGCATAAGCCTGTACTGCAAAGCTCATATCCATGATTTCAGCAGGATGACCGTCACCGCATGCCAGGTTCACCAGTCTTCCCTCACCCAACAGATATAGAACACGCCCATCGTTCAGGGTATAGCCCGTAACATTCTTTCTTGATTCAGATATGTCGCAGGCCAGATCTTCCAGATCGGGCAGCCATATTTCCACATTAAAGTGACCTGCATTACATAACACCGCACCATTTTTCATCTTTTCCATGTGCTTGCGGACAATCACCTTCTCGCAACCGGTCACAGTAACAAAAATATCCCCTTCCAAAGCAGCCTGCTCCATCGTCATTACACGAAAACCATCCATAACGGCTTCAATCGCCTTAACAGGATCGATTTCGGTAACGATGACATTTCCGCCAAGCCCTTTCGCCCGCATGGCAATACCCTTACCGCACCAGCCATAGCCGGCGACAACAACAGTTTTGCCCGAAACGATCAGGTTTGTGGTTCTGTTGATGCCATCCCATACCGATTGTCCGGTCCCGTAACGATTGTCAAACAGGTGCTTGCACATTGCATTGTTGACAGCCATCATCGGAATTTTCAAAACACCTTCCTCTTGCATAGCCATCAGACGGATGATCCCGGTTGTGGTCTCCTCACAACCACCATATACATCATTGAGTAAATGCTTCTTTCGGGTATGCAGCGCATGAATCAAATCTCCGCCATCATCAATAATAATATTCGGACCATGCTCCAAAGTGCGATCGATGTGGGTTTGATACTCGTCCTGTGAAGCGCCGTACCTCGCATAAACATCAATACCATCGGCTACAAGACCTGCGGCAACATCATCCTGTGTGGACAGGGGATTACTGCCCGTAACCGCCATTTTTGCCCCAGCTGCAGCCAGGACCTTTGACAGATATGCAGTTTTTGCTTCCAGATGGATAGACAGAGATATTTTCACACCTTCCAGCGGCTTTGTTTTCTTGAATTCTTCTTCCAGGCCGCTTAAAATGGGCATATACTTTTTCACCCATTCAATCTTCTGTTTTCCGGACGGCGCCAAGCAGATATCACGAATCATACTTTTCATCATACCACTCCCTTTGGTCAGCATTCCCGGATCAGGCTGTGAGCAGCCTTTCGGGGTTTTGGGCTTCATTTTACCTGTATAGATATGCTCTCGATCGGGCCTCATAATCAAGTACACATAGTATATCACCTAAAACATGGATATTCAAGGGCTTTTACATCTATGTTCAACTAAATGCACTTCATTTTCAATCTGGCAACTTTCCCTGAATAGAATTTTCCTGGCAAACCGATACCGCACATATAAAGCAATGGCACCTTACATAATAAGAGTGTTGCAATAATCTGTCCCTGTCATACTGAGAATGGTGAAATATTTTCAAAAATGCAGATATGCCCGAACTCAATGGAGAAAAAGCATATCGCAGGATACAACGATGGTCCTTCTTCTATACTTGCTTTAGGGATAAAAATGTGTTGGATTTTGCAGGTGAAACCCTATATTCCTGTTTCTGTAGCGGATTCACCTCGCCACAGAAGGGCTAACAATGCGGAGGAATTTGGATATGGAACTTAAGGCGGTTATGCGTATTGCCATGGATGCCGGTGAAATTCTTTTAAGCAACGGTGCTGAGACGTATCGCGTTGAGGAAAGCATCATCAAAATTTGTAATGGTTTCGGATATTCCTGTGATGCTTTTGTGTTCCCAACTGGTATTTTTCTGACTGTCCGTTCACCGGATGATGAATCGGAGAGCTCTGTTCGCAGAGTGAAAACCAGAACACTGAATCTTTCCAAAATCGATCGGATTAATACCTTTTCACGAAATATGGTCACGAATCCGTCCTCCTTTGAGGAAGCAACAAAAGAATTGGAAGGCATCAGGACCAGCGACTATTATCCGGCCTGGATACGCCTCCTCTGCTCTGCCGTGGTAGCATTTGCTTATGCCTTCCTGTTTGGAGGAAATCTGAACGATGGTATTGTCTGTCTGGTAATTGGAGCAGTTGTTTTTCTATTGAACAGCCAAATGGTCAAATCTGCATACCTTCCGTTTCTCACCTTTTTTATCGTAGGGTTTGCATGTGGTTTTCTAAGCCTTTTATCCCAACTCGTGATAACCGACACCCATGTTTATATCATTATCATCGCCTCGGTTATACTCTATCTTCCAGGCGTCTCGCTGACAAACGGTGTTAGGGATTTGCTTGCAGGGGATCTGGTCAGTGGATTAACACGCCTTGGCGAAGCCGTTTTAGTTGTTTTGGCCATCGGCATGGGCGCAGGGCTTGCAATTTCCATTTCACCTACAATTCGCGCAAGCGCTCATTGAAAGTTAAAACTGTCGCAGTGTAAATATTTGTGGCAGTGGAAGGGTTTGTATGAAACATATTATTATCGCTTTCATTGGAAGCCTGTGCCCGGCAGTACTAATCAATGTGGATAGGAGAAATTTGATTTGGGCAGGCTTTTCAGGTTTGCTGGGCAGGCTTTTGTACGATCATCTTGTAGCGATATATCCAGGCTCAGCACTGGTATCGGTTTTTTTAGGCACGGCTGTGGTGGCAGTTTACAGCGAGGTCATGGCCCGTGTCCGGAAAACACCCGCTACCATCTTTTCCATTCCCGGCATCTTCCCTCTCGTTCCCGGGGTGGACGCATATCATACGATACAGTCGATCACAGAACAAGATTATGTCGAGGCAGCAGTCTTCGGTATAAACGTTGTGGCCAAGGCAAGCCTTATAGCCTTAGGTGTATTGGTTGTATCCGCTGTTTTCCGAAAAATCATGTTGAACAAAAAACAACGATGATTCTTACCACCAATATTAAGGTATAAAAAAAGGGGGCATGGCCCGCCTTTTCTTGTTCTGGTTTATGACCAGCTTCGAACAATTTCTGTTACCAGCTTCGAAAATTTCTCCTCTACCTTTTTCCCCGTTTCCATAACTTCTTCATGGTTCAGGGTCTGCTCCAAAACTCCGGCAGCCATGTTTGTAATACAGGATATACCCAGAACCTTCATCCCCATATGGCGGGCTGCAATCGCTTCAGGGACTGTGGACATTCCGACCGCATCCGCACCCATAGTACGAAAAGCACGGATTTCCGCGGGAGTTTCATAGGAAGGACCTTTCGCATAGGCATAGATACCTCTTCGCACTTCATATTGCAGCTTCATTGCACATTCGGTAGCGACCTGTATCATATCACGGTCATAGACCTGGGACATATCAGGAAAACGGACACCAAGCTCATCCATGTTCGCTCCCCGCAAAGGATTGTCAGCAAAGAAGCCGATATGATCCTGGATCAACATCAAATCACCCGGTTTAAATTGGGTGTTAATTCCACCTGCGGCGTTGGTCAGAATCAGGTTCTCAACACCCAACAGCTTGAAAACGCGCAACGGAAAAACCACTTCATTCATGCTCCAACCTTCGTAATGGTGGAATCGGCCTTTCATTGCCACAACCTCTCTGCCACCCAGTTCACCAAATGTCAGGCTTCCTTCATGTCCAGGAGCCGTGGCCTTTGAAAAATTAGGTATCGCATGATATGGAACTTCGAGTTTGTTTTGAATGGAATTTGCGAGGCTACCAAGACCAGAGCCCAAGACAATTGCAATGTATGGTTTCTTACGGATTTTCAGGCTGAGATGCCCGACGGTTTGTTTTAGCTTCGACAGAGTATCTTCCATAAATATCCCTCCGTTCTGATTCATAATTCAAGCCTGTGACATGATATGACAATACTATCTAAAACCATGTGGTTTGTCAACGCGTTGCTGTCCACACCTCCGCAAAAATAAATTGACTTTAGAATTTTTGCATTGTATAATTATACGAACAAATGTATAATTAAACATTTTTCATGGAGGAGCTGGAATGGAAAATACAGTGAAGATGCCAAAAGGATATAAAGCTGCAGGCGTTTCGTGCGGTATAAAGAAAAACGGTAACAAGGACCTCGCTTTGATCACTACTGATGCCCCGGCCACTGCGGCAGGTGTGTTTACAAGAAATATAGTGAAGGGGCATTCATTAAAATGGTCCATGAACCATATTCATCAGAACCTGATTCATGCCGTTGTCATTAACAGTGGAAATGCAAATGCCTGTGTGGGTCCCGAAGGAGACGCGGATGCAGCCTGCATGGCCGCTCTTGCTGCAAAACTACTCGGGTGCGAAAAAGAACAAGTCTTGCTTGGTTCTACAGGGGTTATCGGATACCGCTTACCGATGGACAAGATTGGAGCAGGGCTTCAGGATGCTTACAGTAATTTAAGTGAGGACGGTTCATTCCAGGCTGTTTCAGCAATAATGACAACCGATACTTTTCCCAAACAGCTCTCACTTGATGTCAAGCTTTCTGGAAAGACGGTCACAATCTATGGCATGGCTAAGGGTTCGGGAATGATTCACCCAAACATGGCAACGATGATCGGCTTGTTGCTGACAGACGCTGCCATATCCAAAGACCTGCTTCAAAAAGCACTGAAATCAGTTGTGAATAAAACCTTTAACCGCATCTCTGTTGACGGGGATACCAGTGTTTGTGACAAGGTTCTTCTTCTTGCAAACGCGATGGCTGGAAATCGTGAAATAACGCTGGAAGACAGTGATTATGCTCTTTTCACAGAAGGGCTGGAAGCTGTGGCAACAACGCTGGCCAAAATGCTTGCAAAGGATGGCGAAGGCGCGACGAAGCTGATTGAAGTGAATGTCAAACATGCCCCTGATAAAGAAACTGCGAACAAGATCGCAAATGCGATCTGTAAATCTCCCTTGGTAAAAACAGCTATCTTTGGGGAGGATGCCAACTGGGGGCGAATTTTAACCGCAGCTGGCTATTCGGGTGCAAAATTTAATCCAGATTTGGTAGATGTGAGGATAGGAGATCTACTCATGTGCAAGGATGGTGCAGGAGTCAGCTTTGATGAGGAGAAAGCCCTGTCTGTACTGAAAGGAAACGAAATTTTCATCACCATCGATCTGAAAATGGGCGATGCCACAGATACCATGTGGACCTGCGATCTTTCATACGATTATGTAAAAATAAATGGCTCTTACAGAACATAGTCCAATACGCTCCTTAAATTAAATATTCAGGATAATATCCGGTGACGTCCTGCATCGAACAACAAATTTTCCGGTAGCCAATCGGACCAAACCATCTACAGGTCTTAGATGTTGTATTTTTCTGTATTGAACCTTGTTTATGTTATTGATAAAATGGTATATGAATATTAGTGGCATGTTTTTTGGTCTATGAATATTTATTGAGGATAAATGGGGGTAATATCATGGCTATCCGTCAGTTCGTAAAATTTGTGGTTGGAGAGCAAGACTTTGGGGTTGATATCAATTTGGTCCGTGAAATATCCAAAATACAGGAAATGTTGAAGGTTCCGAATACACCTCCTTATATTGAAGGATTGATGAACCTCAGGGGTCATGTCCTCACGATATTCAACCTAAGAAAACGCCTTGGGATGCCGGATCAGGCATTCGATGAAAACAGTAAAATCATCATTGTCTGGCATAATGACTTACAAATCGGTTTTACCGTAGATATGGTATCGGAAATCATGAAGGTGGAAGACTCCGACGTAGAAAATACGCCTCCCTCAATCACCGGAATCGACAAGAGGTTTTTGTCCGGTGTTATTAAATCAGGGGATAAAATGATTCTCACGCTGGATTTAACAAAGGTCTTATCGTCCGACGAGGAAAAAGAACTCAAGACATTCATCAAAAAAGCCAAGACCAAATCATAACTTATTTTAATCTCCCCAGCAGCATATACTTACACAGAAGAATTATGCAGCACCTGTTGCATGGGGGTTTTATGATTTTTGTCGTTATTACCCATAGAAAATGGTTAAACATCTTTCTAGTCATGCTCCTATCAATCTTAGTTTTTGGGGGACTGTTTTATGCTCTCCGGTTTCTAAGCCCACAAACTGAAATCACACTGGAGCAGCGAATGTCCTTTTTTCTTCCCTCTCAAGCAATGATGGACGCAATCTACATGACATCATCCGATTTTCCAGCGATTCAGGCAGATTCACTGAACGGCAGGAAATGGATAACGCAGAAAATCGAACAACAGAACATGTCGGAAATTACGTTTCAATATCCAGAAACACTTCGGCTTGACGAAATCCGTAGTCTTGGTCCTGAGATAACCATTCATATGAATTACCGACACAACGATAACAAAATGATCGGCTTTTTCCAGGTGTGGACAATGGAGCGCCCGATGGAGGAGTTTTTGGTACAATCCAAAAAATATTCGTCAATGACCTTTTCAAGCTTCAAGACCTCGGAATTCAAGGTACAATCTATGGAGGGTGTTTTGTGGGAGTATGTTTTTATGAGCAAGACCCAGGATATTCACGGGCTTGAAGCATTCATCGAAAATGCAGATGAAATGTATCGCTTTACCATGTATATCGCACAGGAGAACTACAAGCCAGCATACAAAAAAATGTTTCAGCGGATAGTACAATCATTAAGGGTTACCGGAAAAGATGGATCTGTACAGTGAGCAGGGATTACATCCCAGGCTAAAAACTCACATGTTATGATTTGCAACACGGACGCAATTCTTTCCACTGTTTTTTGCTTTATACAGTGCTTTATCCGCACTGGTTAGCAGCACTGTTTCGTTCTGCGCCAGTGTCGGAAACGTAGAAACCCCCATACTGACAGTTACCGAAGCGGAAATGGTTTTATCCCTTATGGTTAATTTCTCAATCATATTACGCAATTCTTCAGCTTTTTCGAAAGCAAAATCCATTCCGGTATGAGGAAGGAGGATAATAAATTCTTCACCGCCAAAACGTGCGACAATATCATCCTGACGAATCGAATCCT
>LSQX01228602.1_pt1 | contig 42104 bp, 41 predicted proteins | sample 654561 | NCBI WGS metagenome assembly LSQX01 (sample SAMN04489861, study PRJNA283612) | anaerobic digester metagenome | isolation source: 4 biogas reactors fed with cattle manure at either 37C or 55C with and... | place: Denmark: Kongens Lyngby | collected 2014 | reverse complement strand
TTGCAAATCTTCGGATTAACATAGATTTAAACGTAGTTAATAAAGTTGCAATAAATCAGGGTAATTTTGTTTACTTAAAAAAAAGAGCCATTTACACTGGTTTTCCTGTAAATGGCTTCGTCTATTGGTCGGGGTAGTAGGATTCGAACCTACGACCCCCTGGTCCCAAACCAGGTGCGCTAGCCGGACTGCGCTATACCCCGAAAAAAAGAACGTTTTCTTTTAGCGGTGAGGGAGGGATTCGAACCCTCGGTACCGTTTCCAGTACGATAGTTTAGCAAACTATTGGTTTAAGCCGCTCACCCACCTCACCAAAATATTTTCTCTGGTCTACTATTACATCAGTAATAATTATTTAAATATACAAAAGAACGACAGTTTAGTCCCGTCCATACGGGATTGGTTTAAGCCGCTCACCCACCTCACCGAAATATTTGATTTCTTTCGACTTATAACTCTAGCTTTTCAGCTTCTATATCATTTCATAAAACACAAGAACAACCCTTGACTAAAAAAGTCATTATCAAAATGGAGTGCAAAAATACAAAAAACTTAATTATATCCAACTAATAGTATAAAAGATTAAAAAATCAATTTGTATTATGCCGTTGGTCTTAACAATAATAACCAAGGATTGCTGCAATAGTCTAATTATCAGAGCAGAAAACGAGATTCGAACCCGCGACCCTCGGCTTGGGAAGCTGATGCACTGCCAGCTGAGATACTTCCGCTTTTAATCATTTAAGAATAAATCGTGTGTCTTTCAGAATATATTTTCAATAAACTACCCTTCAAAATGAGTGACTTACAATCAGTTTTAGTTATGAACTTGTCCTACTTTAAGAGCTTTTGTATTTTTGCGGAAGAATTAAAAAAAATAAACAAATTAACAGGATTATTTATGCTTTTAATAGCCGATAGCGGGTCAACTAAAACTGATTGGAGATTTTTTGATAAAAATCTTAATACCCATGATATTTCAACAATCGGGATGAATCCATATTTCGTTAACAAAAAGGATATTATTGATGTTCTTGAGAAAGACCTGCATCCTTATTTTGATAAAAATCAGATAAAAGAAGTGTATTTTTATGGTTCAGGTTGTACTCTTCAGGACAAGATTCTTGAAGTAGAAGGCGCCCTTAAGGATTTCTTTACCAAGGCAGAAGTAGTTATTGAATCTGATCTGCTTGGTACTGCCAGAGCTGTTTCCGGTGATGAACCCGGTATAATTGGAATTTTGGGAACCGGCTCTAATAGTTGTCTTTATGATGGTAAAAATATAACCTCTCAGTTATTCTCACTTGGATATATTCTGGGTGATGAAGGAAGCGGTGCTGTATTGGGGCGAAAGATATTAAAAGCAGCTCTTTCAGATAATATGCCTGAAGATTTGTTCAATGATTTTAAGGCTACATATCCGGAAACGCCTGATTCGATGCTGAATAATATATACAGCAAGCCTTTTCCAAATCGTTTTCTCGCATCTTTTGCTCCATTTGCCATTAAGCATAAAAATAATGAATGGATAAGAGATTTATTAACCATTCATGTTAAGGAGTTCTTTGGATCAATGGTTGCAATTTATACAGATTATCAAAAATATCCTCTTTGTCTGTCAGGATCAATAGCATATCATCTTCAGGATATTGTTGAAGATATATGTGAGACACATAAAATGCAGCTTAGCAACGTTATTAGGCGACCTATTGACGGGTTGGCTGAATATCATCTTCGGCGTAGGGCTTAAAAATCAGTGCAGCAGAATTTATACAATATCGTTTCCCTGTGGGTTTTGGACCATCGTCAAAAACATGTCCTAAATGACCGCCACAATTTGAACACAGTACTTCGGTGCGTATCATACCAAAGGAATAATCCGGTTTATAGTCAATTGTGTTTGCATTAGCCGGCTCAAAATAACTTGGCCAGCCGCAGCTTGAGTCGAATTTTGAATCAGACAGGAATAAAGCGGCATCACAACCGGCACAATGATATTCACCTTTTTCAAAATGTTTATAGTATTCACCTGTAAAAGGCCTTTCAGTTCCTTTTTCACGAAGTACATCATATTGTAATGGAGTAAGTTTTTTACGCCATTCGTCATCACTTTTTAATATCGGATTTATCATATTGTGTTGATTTGAAGTTTGTAATGTTGTATTGTAACAAACAGTATTTAAGACAATTAGTGCAGCGATAAATGAATAAATAATAAATCTGAAATATTTGTTTTGTGTCATTGTTTCCATGATCCTCATAAACTGATAGAATAACTATTCTTGTAATGATAAGGTTCAAATGAAAATGATTTTTTCATTTTCAGTATGTTTGCAAAAAAATAAAAATATATAATCATGAAGAATACAGATCCAGCAATTAACAGCAAGGCCAAAACCTGGCTAAGCGAACAGTTTGATGATGAAACCCGTAATCAGGTGCAATATCTTATTGATCATAATCAGGAAGAACTCACTGATTCGTTTTACAAAAACCTTGAATTTGGAACAGGTGGTTTACGTGGAATTATGGGTGTTGGAACCAACCGTATGAATAAATATACTGTGGGTATGGCCACTCAGGGTCTGGCAAATTATTTGAAAAAATCATTTAATATAAAAGAGTTTAAAGCAGTCATTTCATACGATACACGCAATAACAGTAAATATTTTGCTCAAATTACAGCCGAGGTTTTATCTGCTAATGATTTCAAGGTTTATTTATTTGAAAATATTCATCCTACACCTGTGTTATCATTTGCTATCAGGCATTTAGGCTGTCACACAGGAGTAATGGTAACTGCTTCGCATAATCCTAAGGAATACAATGGCTACAAGGTTTACTGGAACGATGGTGCGCAATTAGTTCCTCCGCACGATGTAAATGTGATATCAGAGGTTCAGAAAATTCAGACTCCCGGAGAGGTTAATTTTGCAGCACGTCCGGAACTGATTCATTTTATTGGTGATGATATTGATGCAGTATACATTGAAGAAGTAAAAGGTCTGTCGTTATCACCCGATGCTATTGAAAGACAGAAAGATTTTAAAATTGTATTTACTCCTATTCATGGTACTGCGGTTTATCTGGTTCCAAAGTGCCTCAATAGATTTGGGTTTCGGAATGTTACTACAATAGGAGTCCAAAACATCCCCGATGGTAATTTCCCTACTGTTAAATCGCCAAATCCGGAAGAACCCGAAGCACTTGCTATGGCTTTGGAAAAAGCAAAGGAAATAAATGCTGATATAGTTCTTGCTACTGACCCTGATGCTGATAGAGTTGGTATTGCTGTGAAAGATAATCATGGAAAGTTTGTACTATTAAACGGAAATCAGACAGCATCAGTACTCATATATTATCTGTTGCACAAATGGAATGAAAATAAATTGTTAACAGGTAATGAGTTTATTGTAAAAACTATTGTAACCAGTCAGCTATTAATAAAGATCGCTGAAAAATATGGTGTCGAGAGTTTTGATGTACTTACCGGATTTAAATATATAGCTGAGATTATCCGTAATTTGGAAGGGAAAAAGAAGTTTATAGGCGGAGGAGAAGAGAGTTACGGATATCTTGTAGGCGATTTTGTCCGCGATAAGGATGCTGTTTCGGCTTGCTGTATGATTGCTGAGGCTGCTGCATGGGCTGCTGATCTTGGAAAATCGTTTTTTGAAGTTTTGGTGGATATTTATGTTGAATTTGGCTTTTATAAGGAAAAACTACTCTCGGTTACAAAGAAAGGTAAAGCCGGCGCTGAAGCTATAGCTGCAATGATGGATAAGTTCCGCAATGCGCCTCCGGAAATAATTGCCGATACTCAACTGGAGATCATAAAAGATTATCAGAGACAATTGGAAATAAACCATATTACCGGATTAACCAAACCTATTGAGCTGCCAAGATCAAATGTGCTTCAGTTTTTCCTCACTGATGGAAGCAAGATCACTATAAGACCCTCAGGTACTGAACCCAAGATCAAGTTTTATTTTGGAATTAAAGGCATTTTGGATAAAGCATCTGAATTTGATGAGGTTGACAGTGAAATGGAAAAGAAAATAAGCCGTATCATCAATGATCTCTCAATTGAATAGGACAAAGAATTATAAAGTTTTATAATTCCATGATCCACAGCCCTTTAAATACGTTAGTAAGCTGCTTTCGTGTTTTCTGAGCCTCTTCAAGTTTTGTATAATCGTAAACAGAAACTCTGTAATTGGTTTCTTTAAAAATTACTTTAGCTTCATTATAACCATTGGTTTTAAGGCGTTCTACCTCTTTATTTGCCTGAGTCTTTTCTTTGAAACTGCTTACAATCAAATAATATCTGACAGAATCCTGCAATTCGACCGGTTCACTGGCTTCTTCCACAACTTCAGTTTGTCTGGCAGTTTCATCCAACAACCATGTAGGCGAAAGCCTGGTGGCGTTTGTGCAAAGCTTAACATCTCCATGAGGATCGGTAACTTCGCCAAACCAAACTGATGCATAGCCTTCATAAAGCGCAACACCCATAGCTTTCCATTCTTTTTCTGCCCATCTGCCCCGGTTCAGAAACATATCGTTAGTAAGATCAAAATTACGCCACTGGTCAAATGCGCTAAGTGGTGTAGCCTGAACATTTTCCCATAAAATGAGCTCTTGCCCGTTACCCTTGTATCCGGTTAATTCTCTGGGTTTATTCCACATGCAATTTGTACGGTTAGGATCTTTTGCGTAACAGCATGGGGTCCAGTCTCCTTTGTCAGACCACGAATGTAAATTACAATTCTGTAAATCAGGTCTGTTTTGATACAAATCTCGGATATGAACATGAGCAACATAGGATAAAGAATTGGAAACAGGAATTATTTCCAGACTTGCAGCCAGTCTGTACTCATTGATAAGCCTGTAAAGATGTATTTCATCAGTCGTCATACAAAATTCTTCCAGCATTCTTTTTTCAGGCTTACCACGTTGTGCAAGGCTCAACACAGGAATAGCCAAGATAGCAGCTAAAACTATCAGTCCCTTCTTCATAAATACTTAATCTGTTTATTTATCCTGTATTCCAAATATTTATATTATAAAAAACGATATTTATGTCTTTTTGTTACTTGCTGAATATCAGAGGTTACTAAATTACTCTTTTTTTATCACAATCTTCTATATCAGCACTGATTTTTAAAAATTATTGTGAAATTTTATACCTGTATCAGGTATTTTAAATATCTTCGTAAATAAAATAATTATTAACTAAGTATCATACCAAGATCATCTAACACATTTGAAATGACAAAATTATCATTTTTTTTGTTTCTGGCATTATTAATAGCCGGATGCAATAATCCGTCACAACAGAGTGAGCAGTCAGAAAAACCTGATAATGCTGCTCCGGCTCTTACCGAACTTTCGCTCCATGTTAAAGGAATGAGTTGCATAGGTTGTGAGAACACTATAAGCCAGGCTCTTAGCAAGGTAAAGGGTGTATATGAATCAGAAGCTTCTCATGTTGAGGAACTTGTTACTGTTATTTACGATGCAAATGTAGCAACCCCTGATCAGATAACTGAATCCATAGCAGGAGAGGGGTATAAAGTAATTGGTGAAATTGTCAATAATGATACTGAATGATAACTCGTATTATGTGTAGGTTTTAATGCATAAATTTGTTTTGTAAGACCCGTCAAATAAATCTTTAGTATCTTATCTGATTTTTAAAAAAAAAGTAATAAAAGCATAGCATTGAAAAACAGCATATTATCAAAAGTCTTTTATTTTTATTATGATGGTTTTAAAAGCATGACCATAGGTAAAACTTTATGGATGATAATAATCATTAAGCTGTTTATTATGTTTTTTATTTTCAGGCTTTTTTTATTCCCCAATTATTTAAAATCAAAATTTAATAACGATCAGGAAAGAAGCAATCACGTTCTTGAACAACTAATTAATACACAATAAATATGACATCAACCTTTGACTTTACATTAGTAAATTGGTCACGAGGTTTATTTGCTTTAACGGCAATGTATCACTGGTTATTTGTTCCTTTAACACTTGGCCTAGCTTTTATCCAGGCAATTATGGAAACAATTTATGTGAAAACTGGCGACCCTCATTGGAAGAAAACAACCAAATTCTGGATGACACTTTTCGGTATCAACTTTGCCATTGGCGTTGCTACAGGTATCATTCTTGAATTTGAGTTTGGAACTAACTGGTCAAACTACTCCTGGTTTGTGGGCGATATTTTTGGTGCACCACTTGCCATTGAAGGCATTTTTGCCTTTTTTCTTGAATCCACATTTATAGCTGTAATGTTTTTTGGTTGGAACAAGCTAAGTAAGAAATTTCATTTGCTGTCAACCTGGCTGGTTGCTTTTGGTGCAAGCCTGTCAGCATTATGGATACTTGTTGCCAATGCCTGGATGCAATATCCTGTAGGCATGGTGTTTAACCCTGAAACTGCCCGAAATGAAATGAGTAATTTCTGGGATATACTGTTTTCGCCAATGGCTGTTAATAAGTTTCTTCATACCATATCATCGTCTTATTTGCTCGGATCCATTTTTGTAATTGGAGTCAGTAGCTGGTATTTACTAAAGAAACGTGAAATCCTACTTGCTAAAAGGAGTATACTTGTTGCCGCTGTTTTTGGTTTAATAACTGCTTTTTATACAATCCTTACCGGTGATGGTTCGGCAAAAGTAATTGCTGAAAAACAACCTATGAAGTTTGCTGCTTTTGAAGGTTTGCAACATGGACATGAAGGTGTTGGTCTTATTGCAATAGGAATGATGGCTACAACTCCTGATGATCCTGAGTATGAAAATATCAAGGATTTTCATTTCAAGATTGAGATTCCTAACTTCTTGTCGTATATGGCTTTTGGTGATTTTAAAGCCTATGTGCCCGGAGTCAGGGACTTGCTTGATGGTAATGAAAAGTATGGGATAATGGGAGCTAAGGAAAAAATAGAGAAAGGTAAAATTGCCATAAATGCGCTGGCAGAATTTAAACAGGCTAAAAATGACAACGATCATGAAAAAGCTGAATTAGCAAAGGCTGTTCTGGATGAAAACTGGGAATATTTTGGCTATGGATATATTGATGACCCTAATCTGTTAGTACCCAGTATTCCAATTACTTTTTATAGTTTTCATTTAATGGTAGCGCTCGGTTTTTTCTTTTTCCTTTTAATGGTTATATTTCTGTTTTTGCTATATAAAGACCGTATTGAAAAGTCAAAATTTTGGCTGCGCCTGGCAATAGCATCAATACCACTGGCATATATTGCATCTCAATCGGGGTGGGTAACAGCGGAAATGGGTAGACAACCCTGGGTTATTCAGGATATAATGCCCACTATGGTGGCTGTATCTCATGTAAATGATACAACAGTAAAGATAACATTCTGGCTTTTTGCATTGCTGTTTACACTGCTGTTTATTGCAGAGATAAAAATTATGAGCCGGCAGATTAAAATAGGACCTAAAGACGGAGGACAATAATCATGTTTGAAAGTTTATCGCATCTTGCATTACAACAATACTGGTGGCTGATCATTTCAGTATTAGCTTCGCTACTTGTTTTTCTGCTTTTTGTTCAGGGTGGCCAAACAATGCTTTATACTCTTGCCAGAAATGAAAAAGAGCGCACTATGATTATAAATTCCCTGGGACGTAAGTGGGAATTTACTTTTACTACGCTTGTAACTTTTGGAGGTGCATTTTTTGCATCATTCCCACTGTTCTATTCTACCAGTTTCGGAGGCGCCTATTACGTATGGATGTTAATTCTGTTTTGTTTTGTAATACAGGCTGTTTCTTTTGAATTTCGTACAAAACCGGCTAATTTTCTTGGTACCCGTACATATGAGACTTTTCTTTTTATCAATGGATTGTTGGGAACAGTTTTGCTTGGAATTGCTGTAGGAACATTTTTTACGGGTTCAGAATTTTCAATAGATAAAATGAACCTCACAAAAGTATATAGTTCAGCAATATCGAGATGGGAAACTCCTTACTACGGGCTTGAAGCAGTTCTTGATCTAAGAAATGTTATGCTTGGGCTGGCTGTGTTTTTTCTTGCACGTGTTAACGGAATTCTTTATCTGATGAATAGTATTGATGATGAGAATATCAGAAGCAGAGGAAAAAAATACCTGCTATATAATATGGTGCCTTTTCTTATTGCTTTCCTCACTTTTGTAATTTCAATATTCTTGAGTAATGGGTTTGCCTATGATGCCAACACCAAAATTGTGTTTTTGGAACCTTATAAGTATTTCAGGAATATGGTTGAAATGCCTTTGGTGGGTATAATGTTTTTAATTGGTGTAGTACTTGTATTGTATGGAATTGGACGAACCCTGCTGCAAACATTTTATAAAGGGATCTGGTTCAGTGGTTTGGGCACCGTTCTTACTATAATTTCATTATTCCTGATAACCGGATACAATAAAACAGCATTTTATCCATCAACTTTTAATCTACAGCATTCTCTTACCATTGAAAATGCCTCAAGCAGTCATTATACCCTTACGGTGATGAGTTATGTTTCGCTGGCAGTACCTTTTGTAATACTGTATATTTATTATGCATGGCGGGCTATTGATAAAACTAAGATAACTGCTGCCGAAATGGAAGAAAATGAGAATCATCTGTATTGATCTTCTGATAATATTATTTTGACAAGTTTGATTTTTGTAACAGAAAAAATAATTTAAATGAAACATATAACACAAATTCTCTGGTTATTGAGCTGGCCTTTGCTGATTTACATCTCTTACAGAGTAATTCTGTTAGCATTGAAAATTTTTGAAAAGAAATTTCCAAACCTTAAAACTTAAGCTTACCGGATTGTTGGAAGGCAGGTTCCCGGTATAAATGGTCAGGTAAGAGTGCGGATAATTATTCTGTCCGTATCTGTCAGAACTATTGATTGGTAAGGTGTTTTCATATCAATAACAGCAGAATATGGTTCAAAAAACAGGATTTTTTATTTTTGCATGAAGTTTAAGTTGTAGCATTTATGCCCGGGATAAGATAAAACCCGGATTGAAGAAGTATTAACAATTGTTTTTTTTGATGGATTGTTTTTATGAACCTCAGTTTGATTCAGCCGATATTACGGGTTTGAACATTCCTCTGAGCAGTGATGAATCATGGCATTGTGCCAAAGTATTGAGGATGCGCGAAGGCGAAACAATACGTATTACAAATGGTAAAGGGTGGCTTTACAAAGCAGTATTAAAGGTTGTAGATCCAAAAAGTTGCGAGGTTCAGATAACGGAATCATTAAAGCTGAAACCCCGAAACTATAGCATTCATATTGCTGTAGCCCCTGTTAAAAATATGGTCCGTTTTGAATGGTTTCTTGAGAAAGCAACTGAGCTTGGAATTGATCAGATTACTCCGTTGATTTGCAAACGTTCAGAGAAAATATCGGTTCGAACCGACAGGCTTAATAAGATAATGGTTGCAGCTATGAAACAAAGCCTTGGTGTAACCATGCCGGTTATTGATCAACCCCAGAAATTCAATGATTTCATTAAGCAAGAAACATCTGCGCTCAGATATATTGCATGGATGGATACTGAAAACAAAAATTTACTCAGCCAGGTATGTCCTTCGGGTAATGATATAATTGTTTTAATAGGTCCTGAAGGTGATTTTAGTGAAACCGAAGTAATGAATGCAAAAAACGCAGGCTATATTCCAATAAGTCTTGGAAATAATCGTTTAAGAACTGAAACTGCTGCTCTGGCAGCAACTATGGCTATTCATTTTGCAAATAAAGCTATATAATTGCCAGAATTGTTTTTTGAAATATTTTAATGTAAATCCATTACCGGTAATTGTTTGTTTATTTGTAGAAATGGTTCGTGATAAAACCTAATAGTATGAAAAAGAATATATTAACCCTTGTTTTAATAGTTTGTTCCTTGTTAGTACTTAATGCTCAGGCGCCTGTACGCATTGCTCTGTTAAAATACGGCGGTGGTGGCGATTGGTATGCTGATCCTACGGCATTGCCCAATCTGATAGCATTTTGCAACCAACAGCTCGGTACTAATATACATCCGGTTCACGATGTGGTGGAAACTGGAAGCTCTGATATTTTTAATTATCCTTTTGTTCATATGACCGGTCATGGTAATGTGGAGTTTAGTTTACAGGAAGCACAAAATATGCGTAACTATTTGATTTCCGGAGGGTTTTTGCATATTGACGATAATTATGGAATGGATCCTTATGTTAGACCACAAATGAAGAAAGTTTTTCCTGAGTTCGATTTTATTGAATTGCCTTCAAACCATGCAATTTATAATCAGAAATTTAAATTTCCTCAGGGATTACCTAAAATTCATGAACACGATGGAAAGCCACCTCAGGGTTTTGGGTTATTTTGGGAAGGGCGGCTTGTTTGTTATTATACTTACGAAACCGATATAAGTGATGGCTGGGAAGATCAGGAGGTTCACAACAACTCACCGGAAACCCGGCTGAAAGCCTTAAAAATGGGAGCTAATATTATTGAGTATGTATTTACAAAGTAAATGCTGGCAGGTGTTTAGCAAATATCAATTAAGCTTCCAGACAATGGACTTTATAACCTATCAGAGAGTATTTTTAACAAACTAAAAATCTTTCTTCGCTGATCTCCATTTTAGAATAAACACTGGAGTAATAGTCCATAGAGCTAATATGAGCATAGCTATGGTACTTCCCAGATAATTGCCGAAAAACATTTTAAAAAGTGCTCCGGTATATCCAAGCATAGCTGAAATATCAAGTTTTAGCAACATCATTATCCTTGATAAATCAATGGGATTGAAAATACTGAATATAAGCGAAAATTTTTCCAGAGGGTATTCGTGAAGCATTACCAGAGCTATCATAAAGATCCCATCATAAATCACAGCCATAAACAACCATGCAAGTATTGCGAATCCAAAACCTTTTATCCTGTTTTCGTTATGTAAGGCAATATTATATGAAATACCAGAAAATATAAAGCTCAGGAATGTCCCTAAAATCAGAAGTTGTCCAAAGTGCCATATATCAGCTGATTGAAAAATTCCGTAGATGACAAAAGGTATTCCCAGCCCGATTACCAGGCTTAATGATAGCGAAATTGCTACACCAAAATATTGCCCTAAAAAGATAGAGCTTCGCTTTAACGGAAGTGCAAGCAGAAGCTCAGTAAATTCTTTGGAACTGTAGTAATACATGATTCCAAAAACGGTTCCTATGAGAGGTACTAACAAAATAATAATATTCATAAGGGTAAGTATTGCTTTTGATAAGCTTGTACTTACAAATAACAATACTAACCCCAAAGCCAGATAAAACAACAGGTAAACATAATTCCACCTGCTTCGCATTAAATCGTAAAAGCTGTATTTGAATATTTTAAACATTCTGTTCAGTTAAAAGATTAGCAATAGCATGAATAAAATCAGGTTTTTGGGTCTTTTCTTTTAAAAATTCTGCAGTACCTCTGAAATACACATTACCTTCCAAAAGAAATATTATATCGTCAGATATTTCTTCTACAAAACTCATAATATGTGAAGTAAGCACAATGATCTTGCCTTTGCTTTTTTCTTCCTCTATCATTTCCTTGAGTATGATAAGTGCTGCAGGATCAAGTCCGGTGGTGGGCTCATCAAGAAAAATATACGGACTGTCGAATAAAAAGGTAAGGGTTAAGTTTACTTTTTGTTTGGTGCCTCCTGATAAATTGCCGAGTTTCTTACTCAGATAAGGTTCTAATTTGAGTCTGTTTATTAACGGAGTTTCATCCAGATCAGGTTTCCTTCTTAAGTCTTTGATCATTCGTATTAGTTCCTTCACGGTTAAGTTACCGGGGAAATTTGCAATTTGTGGCAGATAATCAATATCCTGCCTATACTTCCAGTTTTTCTTAATAGACTCATCCCTGAGAAGTATTTCACCCGACGTAGGCAGCACCATTCCAAGGATACATTTCATTAAAGTGGTTTTACCGGAACCATTAGGACCCAGAATGGCATAGACTCCTTTACCTTCAATAACCAGGTCAATGCCTTTCAATACTTCCAGTTTGCCAAAGTTCTTATATAAACGCTTAATTTCTATCATGTGTAATCATTCTCATTCTTGGTGTTTCGTCCTGAAGAATATTCGGAGTGATTGTCGGAGAAACTTTCTCGGCGAATTCTACCAGGTCAACAAATATACTTCTTAATAATATGATTGCTTCGGGTGAGCGGTTTACCAGATTTGAAAACAATTTTACGGGTTTATACGGAATATCCCCAATATCATCCTTATCCAGATCATAGCCATTATAATCGCTCCAGTAATTTCCGTTGAAAACGTTTTTGTTTAATGGTCCAGTATAAGCAATATCAAATGAGTTGCTGATGAAATTATTGTTCGTAAAATTGTTTTCATAATTGGCTCCCCGTGAATATATAGCCCATCCGTTACTTTCAAAATCATTGTATTCATATAAAATTCTTGAACATCCTTCAACGAAGATACCTGCTGTGTTTCTTAAAAAAACATTATTTATTATTTTAGCATCATACACTTCCTTTAGAAGCATTCCGTAAACAGCAGAGCCCCAGTTATCCATGAAATAATTATCTGATGCTTCCATATCTTTTGAGAACATTATGGCAATGCCGGCACCATTGTTTTCATATCTGTCGTTCCTGACAATGTCGTTGTTTGAGAACATAAAATGCAGGCCATATCTGACATTGTTCTTGCTGACATTGTTACCTATTGTGCAGTTATTTGAAAATTCCAGATAAATTCCGTCCCTAACCTGGTAAATAGTGTTATTAAATATCTCAATATAATGAGCATACCATAAGTGAATACCATTACCGGCATAAAACTCGCTTACAGCATTTCCATATATCTGATTATTATACACCTTTCCATAGCTCGACTTTTCCAGATAGATGCCAAAAAAAGGCTGACGGATTATAAGATTTTTTATTGTAAAATATCGGCTACCTCTAACGCGTACAGCAGCATAATCGCGCAGATTACTGGTTCCAACATTGTGAAATTCAAGCCCGTCTAATGTAACGCTGTCACTTCTTATTACAATGATCTCACTTAACATTTGTCCATCAAGGATGGCACCGGGCTCACCTATTATAATAAGAGGCTTGTCAACAAATATCTCAATTTCCTGATAAAGCCCTTTTTTTACAATAATAACATCCCCTCTTTCAGCCAGTTCTACAGCCTTTTTTACAGTATTTATTTCACAATTCTTACAAACCTCAATGGTTTTAGCAGAAATGGCTGTTGAAAGACATAATGCAATTATAAAAAGCCCGACTTTAATCAGTAGGTTCTTCATTTGTTTGATCAGATTCAGCTTCGTGGGAAGTTTTTAATGGTTTATCAAGCTGATGTTTTACTTCTTCCCATGTAAAAAGTTCACCACCGTGTTCTTCAAGAAGTTTTTCTGCTTCCTCTCTGGTTTTCAATGTTGACAGAAAAGCACCCATAGGGCTGGGAATATTTTCTGAAATTATAAATGTGGCTTTAGTAGCATCAATTAATACTCCTGCATCAAGGTAGTTAGCAGAAAGTATATGTAGCATATCTTCCTCTTTAACTTCTCTTTCCATGAACCTTATCATGCACTCAGTAGCATCGAATTTATAATTTTTTCCTTTTTTACTGACCAGTTGGGCTGCATGGGTTCTTGATATTATTTTCATTCTGCATGCATCACATTCATCCTCTCCATATCGCATAGGCTCAATTTTGGGAGCGCATGAGAATAATAATGAAGAACCTAAAAATATTGGTATCATATATACCAATGTAGCTTTAGCCCGTTTAGTTGCCTTTATGCCAACAAGATAGGCTAAAAATACTAATAAGAATCCTGTACCCATAATATAACCTCCTGTACTTGGTAACGAATAGACGTCAAAATTAAGCATTTTTTGATAACCAATCAATGGTGGCTTATAAGTCATTGCTTTGCCGGATTCGTCCATTAATTTAATACTTGCACTGGGATCCAGGTCGCTTCCGTATTCTACAAGCCATTGATTGAAGTCGTAAACACCAAGTATTCCAAGAATTCCCATTATTATTAGCCAGATCAGAAAAACTGATGGCTTAACTTTTTTCATCATTCCCAGAATTCCTATGAGTATTCCTATTGCTGCCATAATTCCAACTACAAGAGGAAATACCCTGAACTCCCACATATCTTCGGCTTTAGGCAAATGCTTCATCCCTATGTAGTGATTAAGCATATTAATATTTGAAATATCATTTTTAGATACCCCTTTTAAACCATCAATATAAATATACATTCCCAGTCCTTCGGGGTACTGTGGAGCAATCAGACGAATGTTCCATAAAGGTAAAAAGAACAGCCCCAGAAATAGGGCAGCTCCAACAATCATTAGTAAACCAGCATTTCTCATACTTTCTTTGAAAATTTTAGTTATTGAATAAGTTATATATCAAGGTGACGAAGCACGAAAAAATCATACCCCGTCACCTGTATTAGATAATTAGCAAGAAATTTACCAGCAATCTGATTGTTAGAATGCTATAAAGTATCTTATTATTCGTAATTTTCATGGTTCAATCCCCATGTCAGCTTTACATTGGAATTTGCCGGAGATACTCTCACATATCCCTGCATTTCCTGATGTAATGCTGAACAGAAATCGGTACAGTAGAAAGGATAAACTCCTTCAGCCTGAGGTTCCCAAACGAGAGTTTCAGTTTTTCCGGGAACTATAAGCATTTCAGAATTTCTTGCACCCATCATTGCGAAACCATGAGGTATGTCATAGTCTTGCTCAATATTTGTAACATGGAAATAAACCTTATCACCCACTTTCACGCCTTCAATATTGTCAGGGTTGAAATGGCTTCTGATCATGGTCATATATACATGTACGTTATTGCCTTTACGCTCTACACGTACGTTATCCGGTCCTTTAGCCACTCCTGGGTGTTTGTTTTCATCCAGATCATATATCTGCAAGGTTCTGTCTTTAACTTTATCAGCATGGATCATACCGGCATAGTGCGGTTCACCTATCATCGGGAAGTCAAGTAGCAATTCCATCTTTTCGCCGGTAATATCAAATAACTGACCTGCCTGATTAAGCTCAGGTCCAACAGGCAGATATCTGTCTTTTGTAATCTTATTCATAACCAGCAGATATTTGCCATCTGGCTTTCTGCTGTTACCTCCGGGTATACATAAGTGACCGGGTGAATAGTATGCAGGTTGTCTGTCAATTATCTGACGTGTTTCAACTTTCCATTTTACAACTTCTGATGAAACAAAGAATGTGGTATATGCATGACCTTTATTGTCAAACTCAGTATGCAGAGGTCCAATACCAGGCTGCTCAACTATACCGGCAATGGTTTCTTCAAATTTCAGAATAGGAATTCCATAAGCTTCACCTTCATACAATTCTTTTTCAATGGCATTCATGATTTTTGAATATGAGTGAACTACCAGATTTGATGACAATTTTCCGTTACTGATAATATATTCACCTGTTGGGTCAACATCGCAGCCATGAGGCGATTTTGCTGAAGGGATCAGATATACAAGTCCGGGAAGATTTGATGCATCCAGTACGGTAACTTTATCCTTTATGGTATGAGTAGTGGTGTGAGTTTTTTCGTCATAAATATTATGAGCATATCTTGTTTTTTCTACCACGCCTTTGCCTTCTTTAATATATTCTTCGGCTTTTTTCCAGTTTACAGCAGCAACGAAATCTTTATCCTGCTGCGAAGCATTAACTTCAAGTAAGGTGAAGGCTTCTTCTGTGTTATATGTGGTAAAGAAGAACCATCCGTGTGATTTGTCTCTTCCGGGATGTGATAAGTCATAGTTGAAGCCAGGCATACGGATCTGGAAAGCAATATCCATTTGTCCTGTCTTTTGATCAACACTTAAGAAAGTCAAAGAAGCCTTGAAGTTTCCTTTATAGTCCTGAATTGGCATATCACGCTGTGGAATTGGAACTCCAAATCTTGTACCAGCCACTACATATTCAGTGTTTTCTGTAATAAATGCTGAACTGTGGTTTCCGGCACTGTTAGGGATTTCAATAATTTCTGCAGTATTAAAGTCTCTTAGATCAACACGTGCAATACGTGGGGTATTATTAGCATTTACAAATACCCAACGGCCGTCAAGTTCACCATTGGTTTGTGAAATGTCAGGGTGATGGAGGTCATCCCATGGTATGAATCCATATGAAGTCTCAAGCATTGGCTTGCTTTCTTCAGTATATCCATATCCCGTTTGAGGATCCTGTGAGAATACAGGGATGATTTTTAACAATCTTGCTGATGGAAACCCATAAGCATAGAGTTGTCCGCTAAAGCCTCCTGAAAGAAAACCATAATATTCATCATATTCGCCCGGAGCTACATATACTTTCTCAGCAGCACCTTTTTTGCTGCCAGGTCCGGATTTTTCACCTGACATTCCGCCAGGACTGCAACTTGTGATAAGCACAAGAGCTGTAATAATGCTGGTTAGTTTAATTAAATGTTTCATGTTTTGAAAAAAATTAGTGAATAAAAATATTAATTTGGTTTTATAAAGTTCTAAAGTATTCCAATATAGCACGTGCTTTCTCTTCTGTTACTCCCTGATTTGCCATTGGCGATCCGTTATATTCTATCAGGAGCTTTTTGGCAATGGGATCTTCTGCAACCATTTTTTCAGGATTTATGATCATATTCATTACCCATTCGGGAGATCGCCTTTCAAGTACACCTTTTGGCGCAGGTCCGATAAACTTCTGGGTTGGACGATGGCAGGCCAAACATAAAGCATTATAAATTCCTTCTCCTTCTTTTGCCAAAGCCATGTCAATAGTTTCAGGAATTGTAACAGATTTTACCGGCCCTATTCCTTTGTTGTTCATGTCAACAGCAACCCCATCAACTTTATCATAAACAGGTTCTTGTTCTTCAGTTTTGGCAATTTTAGGAGCTTTGAACTTAGGTGGTTTGCCTTTTTCGCTATTACTGGCACAGCCAAACATGATGAAAGCAGCTAGCAGTAACAAAACAAACTTCTTCATAACCTTGGTATTAATGATCTAATTCTTTACTGTGCTTTTTAAATGCAATAGTTTTGCATATTTATATTTGGTGTGCAAAATTAAAATTTCTTTGCAAACGTAATGCTATTTGATTGAAGAATATTTTTTTAGAAACAATCTTTACATTCATTATATTTGATTTTGTATAGCTAAATTACTTTTTTACCATATTTTGTAAATACTCTTGTTGTTTTATTTTTAGCAATTGCATTATTGTTCTGATCTTCACAACCAATATTACAATCTTTGTCAATTTGTCAGCCATAAATGGCATGGCACATGATTTGGTAAGCGTTAAAGCCAGAAATCAAATATCACCGATATGAAAAAAGGAACAATAAATGTTAAGACTGAGAATATCTTTCCAATTATTAAAAAGTTTCTCTACTCTGACCACGAAATTTTTCTTCGCGAGCTTATTTCAAATGCCATAGATGCCACAAAGAAGCTTCAAACCCTGGCTTCAGTGGGGGAGTATAAGGACGAACTAGGAGATATTACCATAGAAGTCCTGCTGGATAAAGATAAGAAAACACTTACAGTTCGTGATAAAGGTATAGGTATGACCGCTGCTGAGGTTGATCAGTATATCAATCAGATAGCTTTTTCAAGTGCTGAGGAATTTATCAACAAATACAAAGGAAAAGGCGAAACCGAGCAACTGATAGGACATTTCGGACTTGGGTTCTATTCTTCGTTCATGGTTTCCGATAAGGTAGAAATAATCACAAAATCGTATCAAAAGGGTGAAGGTACGGAGGCTGCTCACTGGTCGTGTGATGGTAGTCCTGAATACACGCTTAAAAAATCGAATAAAAAAACCAGAGGTACTGATATTGTTCTTCACATTAATAAGGAATCAGATGAATTTCTGGAAGAATATCGTGTTCTGGAACTACTGAAAAAATATTGTAAATTCCTTCCCGTGCCTATACAGTTTGGAACTGAAAAAGTAACTGAAACTATTGAAGGAGAAACAAACGAGGATGGAAGCCAGAAAACCAGAGAAGTTGAAAAGCCGCGTATAATAAATAATACCCTTCCTTTATGGAAAGGCAAACCGGCGGATCTGAGTGAAGAGGATTACAAATCGTTTTATCGTGAATTGTATCCTATGACTTTTGATGAACCACTGTTCAATATTCATCTGAATGTGGATTATCCTTTCAATCTGACCGGAATTCTTTATTTCCCTAAAACCAAAGAAGGGTACGAATTTCAGAGAAATAAGATACAACTATACAGCAATCAGGTTTTTGTTACCGATTCAGTTGAAGGTATAGTGCCTGATTTTTTAACCCTGCTGCACGGAGTAATTGATTCACCGGATATTCCGCTTAATGTTTCGCGTTCGTACCTGCAGAGTGATCCCAATGTTAAAAAGATTTCGAACCATATAATGAAGAAAGTAGCTGATAAGCTGGAATCTTTATTTAAAGACGACAGAGCTACTTTTGAAAAGAAATGGGATGATATTAAAATATTCATTGAGTATGGCATTGTTTCCGAACCCAAATTTTATGAGCGTGCTGAGAAATTCTGCCTTTTGAAGAATACTGAGAACAAATATTACACCCTTGATGAGTATAGCAAGCTTGTAAAGCCGGTTCAGACCGATAAAAACAAAAGGGTGATATACTTATACACTTCAAATGTTGAAGAACAACATGCATTTATAAATGCCGCCAAAGAAAGAGGATACGATGTACTGGTACTTGACGGTATCATAGATACTCATTTTATAAACACCCTCGAACAAAAGCTTACTGATACTACATTTGCACGTGTTGACAGCGACCTTACTGATAAACTGATTTTAAAGGAAGAGCCTTTGCCATCGCTGATGAACGAAGATCAGAAAGCCAAGATCAGAGAAGTTTTTGAAAACAATATTGATAAGGCAAAATTTCATGTGCTTCTTGAAAGCGTTGGTGCCGACGATCTTCCGGTAACTATAACACGCCCTGAATTTATGCGCCGTATGAAGGATATGTCGGTGTTAGGTGGTGGTTATTCTTTTATGGGTGATATGCCGGAACACTTTAATTTGGTAGTGAATCTGAACCATAAACTTATAATGCGACTCGCTGACGATGCTGAAGATGAAAATAGCAGAGAATCGCTTGTTAAGCAAATTATTGACCTTGCCCTGCTTTCACAGAATATGCTGAAAGGACAGGCGCTTACCGATTTTATAAAACGTAGCGTTGAAATAGTAAAATAAATTTTACTTTCGCCATTTGCTTTTAAGATTGTTTAACTCAAAAACTTATTAAACATGAGTAAATTAATGAAATCTTTAATTGGTATTATAGTTCTTGTGGCTATTGTTGGCTGGCTTGCTGGTATTTATAACGGAATGGTAAAAAGACAGGAACAGGTGGACTCACAGTGGGCACAGGTTGAAAACGTTTATCAGCGCCGTGCTGACCTTATACCTAATCTTGTTGCCACCGTAAAAGGATATGCCGACTTTGAACGTCAGACACTTACTGATGTTATTGATGCCAGAGCAAAGGCAACATCTGTAAATATCAATCCCCAGAATCTTGATGAAAATTCGCTGCAGATGTTTCAGGAAGCTCAGAATCAATTAACCGGAGCTTTGGGAAGACTGATGGTTGTGGTTGAGCGTTATCCTGAGCTAAAAGCGAATCAGAACTTTTTGGAACTGCAATCGCAGCTTGAAGGAACTGAAAATCGCATAGCTGTTGAAAGAAACCGTTTTAACGATGTGGCACGACAGTATAATACCTTGATTCGTACTTTCCCTAAAAATATTTTTGCATCACTTTTCGGTTTTGAACGCAAACCATATTTCGAAGCAGATCAGGAAGCTTCAAAACCTCCAAAAGTAGAGTTCTAAAATGAGCGCTTCGGCAAAGAATTTTTTTACAAAAATTCAGCAGGCTGAAATACTGCTTGCTATCAAGAGTGCCGAACTGGATACCAGCGGCGAGATAAGGGTTCATATTGAAAGCCAATATCACGGCGATGTCCTTGATCGGGCTGCACAGGTTTTTGACAAACTCAAAATGCAAAATACCAAATTACGAAATGGGGTTTTGTTTTATTTATCAATTGATAACCGAAGGTTTGCCGTAATTGGTGATGCCGGTGTAAATGCTGTTGTTAAAGAGGATTTCTGGGATAATGTCATGATTATCATGATAGAATATTTCCTTGAGGGTGATTTTACAGAAGGTTTGATTGAAGGCATAAGAAAGGTGGGAGAGGAGTTGAAAAAGTTTTTTCCTTATAAGGATGATGATGTAAACGAACTGCCGGATGAGATTTCATTTGGTGAAAATTAAAAGGAATGCCAATAAGAAATAAGCACATACCGTTTGCATTCATTGCCTTATTGCTGTTAGTATTGCATGGCTTTGCGCAACAATTGCCTGTCCGCCCGAGCCCCCCAAGGCTTGTAAACGACCTTGCAGGAGTGCTTTCTGATTATCAGCTACAGCAACTGGAAGATACTCTTGTGGAATTTAACAACAAAACCTCAAATCAGATAACTGTTGTAATTGTTTCAAGTCTTGATGGTTATGATAAAGCTGATTATGCCATAAGAATAGGTCATGAGTGGGGTGTGGGGCAGCAGAAGTTTGATAATGGTGTGGTTGTACTTGTAAAACCCCGTTACGGAAATGAACGCGGTGAAGCTTTTATCGCTGTTGGATATGGGCTGGAACCGGTGATTACTGATGCTGCCTGCAGGCGTATCATTGAAAAGGAAATGATCCCTCATTTTGCTGAAGACGATTATTACAGCGGAATTAATGCTGGCATTAAGGTGTTAATGGGGCTGGCTGCAAAAGAATTCTCGTCAGAAGATTATGCACCGCAGGTTAGTCCGCTTGTAGTGCTTATTCCTTTCCTTTTATTCATTATTCTCATTATTCTGTTAAAACGCCAAAGTATGCGTCATCATAATATTGGCGACGATATGTCATTTTGGAGCCTTTTACATCTTTTAAGCAGAATGGAAGACAATACCGGAAAATTTGATGATTTCAGAACCGGAAGAGGTAGTTTTGGCGGAAGTTTCGGTAGTGGAGGGAGAAGCAGCGGTGGATTCGGAGGTTTTGGAGGCGGGAGTTTTGGCGGAGGTGGTGCCGGTGGAAGCTGGTAAACTGCATTGCGTTTAAGCCCAGATTATTGGCGGCAATTTATTTCTTACTTATCCAATCAGTTGTCTCTAAAAACAAATCATTACTGATATAGAACTTTCTTTCACCAGCACCAGCAAGTGGTGGAGAATTGCAACCCCAATACTCGACGAGTATTTGTAGGATAACTTTGCCATTTTGTTTGTCAAATACAAAGCAATGTCCACTTTCTAGAAAATCAGCCAGGACAAAATCTAAACTATTTGAATTGAAATATGTTGACGCATATAGTATATCAAGATTTTGTCCATCAGTAACAATCTTTTCTAGAGTATTTAAATATCTATCATAGTCAGTTGCAAACAAGTTATCCAAATCGCTTAAAAAATAATTTAAAGGAGTTTTTACCAAATATTTCTCATTTTCAAAGAGCATTACTGTCTTTTCAAATATTACATAATCTTCTCTTTCCATTAGAAAAACAGTAAACTTTTTGCATTCTTCATTTGTTGGATCATTATTTTTCTCACAACTGAATAATGAAAAGATAAAAAATCCTGTCAGAAAGAATAGTTTTATTTTATTTCCAATAGTTTTCATTGTAAAAATTTTAGTTCAGAATTAAGATGATGAAATCTACAAATCGTTGCATTTATGTAATTTAAATTGCCGCCAACGGTTGGCGATATGGCCAGCGGCGATTTGCGGTTTGCGTCAATGCCCACCGTTAAGCGACTTTAAAAGGGGCAGAGCGGTGCGAAAAGACGCCAAACCCGCCATTGGTTATATTGCGTGTTATGGGGACGTTATTATTCAACTTCTAATCTTTTCAAATTATAAATTCGATTTGTTGTTTTATTATCGTCTGTCTCAAAAATAATCTCAATTCTGTCATTATCAATATATCTAACATCTTTTCTCCAATACAACGACGATATTGACATTGAATAATCATTTAAAGGGAAAGGACTTATTTCATCAAGTTTATATGTTTTCTTTGCATTTCCTTTCTCATCATAGACAACAAAAACATTTACTCCATATCCAGTTGAATACCAGTTGTCAAAGGTCGCAATTGAAGAACCATCATTTGCAACTATCGCATAAACAGGACAAACATAATTTAATAATGTCCTTTCCCAAATTAAAACTGCATCAGTTCCTTCTATCCGATATAATTCCGCTGTACATGGTATTAAAATAGTGTCTTGGGCGGAAATGCTCCGCATAAACTTTTGCTTTTTCCGCAAAATCTTTTTTGTCTGAGGATGGTTGCTACTCTTGTAGTAATCCCATAGATAATACTTATCGGAAGTCTGTCTGGGTGTAATAATTAATTTAAATTCCTTATTATCCGAATAATATGTATTAACTCTTGGATTATCCCAAGTATCAGCTTTTGCAATCATTGATACTAAAAGTCCAAAAAGAATCAATAAATAAATCGGATGTCTTAAAAGTCGTTTCATTTTGACCTAATATTACATATTATCTACTGATTACTAATTACTGATTACTAATTTATCAAGGTGTTTTTATAATGCCCCATAACTTACTTATAGTTTAACAGAGGCTTTAAAAGCAACTCCGTAAACTGCATTGCGTTTAAGCCCTGATTTTAGGCGAATACCGTTCTAATCGGTTTCATTGTATTCTTTAATTGGATTCTTGCTGTCTTGAGTTTTGAATATACTGCTTGTAATCTTACTCAAGCCAAAACCGCCAAGAATACCTGTCAGAAAAGTCAGCCAAGGAATAAAAAAGGTGTCTCTGAAGAAAAGTATGAGAAGTGTAATTGCTGGTAATACAAAAATAAGAACCCCTATAAGAACAAATTTCAATGTTTTTTGATTGATTACTGAGGCATCAATTTTGCGAAGCTCTATTTCTTTAATAGCATCTAATCTTTTTGAATGAAAGGCGAATGCATTTTTCTCATTTTCCGCCATTGTATCCAATACCTTGTCAATTTGTTCTTTGTTTAATTTGCTAAGGTCAAGGGAGTTGCGACCGCCTTTTTGCATAGTCATTATTTCAAGTTCCTGAATTATAGCTTGCACCTTGTTTTTAGGTAATTGAGGTTGAGCTATCTCGGCTTTCTCTGGGTTCTCTTGGTTGCTATCAGTAGTATCAATATTGCTCATTGCTAATCAGTCTGTGCTTGTTGTTATAATAAAATAACTTGGTAATACTCTCTTTATCTTCATTGCTAAATGAGTGTTTAAGAGCAAAATGAAAAGACTTATTAATGTAATCATTAAAGTTATAAAGCTTACTTTCTATGAAATAAACTGCTCTCTTTTCTACATATGAGTCTATAATAAGTTGTTTGAACGAAGAAATTTGCTCTTCTGTCAACTCATTTTTGCTTGCGTATTCGTCAAACGCTTCTATAAATATACGCAACGCTTCTTCCAACGCTTCTGTCTTAGAGTTAGAAAAGTAAAGCGGATTATTTGAGAGTTTTTGTTTTTCTGTCGTTTTCATATTTTTTTTTAACAAGTGCAATATGGGTTTAGTTTGCAAATGTAGAAATTTTTTATTAAAAATGTCCACTTTCTAAGTCAATACGGTTTCCGCCAACTTGTTTATAATCTGCCAAAAGGTTGGATTAGTTGACAAATTCCATCTTAAAACCCAACTTACATGACATTATTTACTGCAAATATAAAAACATTTCTTTACAAATCATCCCCTAATAATTTTGAGCAAAAAAATTCTCAACCCACACTTTTTAGTCTTTCTGACTTTGAGAATAAAAAGATAGAAGTGCAGTTTACAACCCAGCAGATGTCAAGTGATAGCGGGTTTCTTTTTCTTAAAGAAGTGGATAAAAATATCAGTCTTATCTGCTCAACCTGCTATGAGCAGATTTGAGAATAGTTTTTCCAAAAAAGAATTATACAAAATATCTCTGCCTTTTACAGATTCGTTTATGTGTTGCTCTTTTGGTCTCGTAAATAAGCCAATTTGGTATTAAAGCCGTTCAGCGATTTGATGAAAGTCATAAAACATTATATGCTGTTCTAACATGTCGGGGCTTGTAGCAGTACATACGGTAGCAATTCTGTATGCTGGTTGCCAATGCCGAAACCTCAGTTCAATTCCGACAGATTTCGGAACTTAAAACGCAACTCCGTAAAATGCATTGCGTTTAAGCTATGATTTTTGGGTGTAGGGCTTAATTCTCAAGTCTTTGTATTTCAGTCTTTATTTGCTCAATTACTTCAACATTGAAAATTTGTTTCTTCTTTCCCGTGCTTTTTATTGAGTAAACAAAAAATACTTTTCCGCCAAAGTCTCTTTCAAATCTTTCGTGATTATTTAAATGCATCTCTATCCACTGATATTGATTTAGTGCCTGACCTGATGCAATTGGTTTGATTTGTAGTCCAATGAATTTGCCTCCTATTTTTATTGTAAAATCAACGCTATAAGTTCTATCCCAATTATCTGGTGCTGGCTCTATGGTGATTCCAAGAGCACCTTCCAACTGTCCATAAATTGTTTCAATTTCTGTGACGTATCCTTAGTAAGTTCTGTTTAAAACTAAGTTGTAGGCATAATCAATACATTCTTCTTCTGTGATTGAGAGTAATTCTTTCTGAACTACTTCAGTTAATTTTACGTATAAGGTTTGACCTAATCCTGTAATATATTCTCTTGTTATCCTTAAGCCATTTTTCTTTTTCTGAGTTGCTTTAGAAAAATAAAAATTTACCCACTCATCAAGGCTATTTGGGGCACAGGCTCTGATTAGCTCGGAAGTTGAACCGACACTATGTGCTTTATTAAGTCCCCATCTATTTAAACCATAATTTAATAAAGTTTCCCTTTTAAATTTTAAGTTTTTTCCATCAGAACCACTAATCCATTCTTTTGCCATTACATTAAATTTAAAATTTGACGAGTTGTTTGTTGATTACCTTGATTATTCCAAGAATTAATTAATGCAGTTCTTCTTTCATTATCACTGCGAGTTCTATTTTCAAGACTATCAATATATTGTTCCAATTCTTGAAGATTTGAAATGATAAAAAATCCTGCTGGTCTCCCTGTTGATGCACCAATTAAATCGCCATCTATTTCGATACATTCTTTAATGAGTGTTCTAAGTCGAACTTGGTTACCCCTTGTGGGATGACCCAATAATTGCGCTAATCTGCTAGCCCCGATTGCAGATGCTCTACCAATTCCCAATGAATTTAGCAAGTTCTGTCGTTCCTGTTGTAAAAAATTATTAGGCATCAGTTGTTTTCAGTAGATTAATAAATTTGTCCTTGTATTTAAATTCAAATCGAGTGTCTGGTTCTGCAAGACCTTCCTTGATTAAGTGCGCATTCAAAAAAGTTTTATTCTTTAAATACAAGTAGCACATTAAATTATTCTGCTCATCATATTTTTGCTCATCAAACTTTAAAAAAACCTTTTGCCCTTTTGTCTTGTCGAATAAAAACTGCTTGGCAGGACCATTTGCGTTTTTCTTTTCTTTAACTCCAATTAGTCTGACTATAAGGCCATTATTAAGCTTTACCAATTCAGGACTTATAATTTCTTTAACTGTATAATAGTTTTCTCGTTGCCCACTATTCTTGTCGATTTTCGAACCAAATTGAAGCTTCTTAGGGTCAATTTTCTTGTCAAGATTTTGAAAATCAACGAAGCGATAAGGTAAGTTCTCAAACGCATTTTCTAAACTGATGTTGATTTCATCTTTAAGAAACTCATAAGTTGTTCCTACAATATCTGCTTGATAAATATTTAATTTGTCTTTTGCTATTTCAATAAATTCCGGATTTATTTCATATCCAATAGAATTCCGCTCCAAATTCCGTGCAGCCAATGATGTTGTTCCACTGCCCATAAATGGGTCTAAAACGGTTTCACCTTTAAAAGCAAACATTTTTATTAGTCTTTTAGGCAACTCTTCTGGGAACATTGCGATGTGTCCATCTTGTCTTGCTCCGCCAAAATTCCAATGACCTGAGAAATATTCTTTCCATTCTTCGGTAGTCATTTTAGATTGTTCTTTTATTTCTTTACTTACCTTTGATTTGGAAGTGCCTAATTTTTTAAAAATTAAAATAAACTCATAGTCAATAGAGAGAATTCCATTTCTTGGTGTCGGAAAACTTCCCATTAACGATGCTCCACCTGTTGTATTGGTGGTTGTTTGCTTTTGCCAAATAATAGCTCCCATATAATCAAACCCAATGCTCTCACAGAATTTAATTATTTCAGTTCTGATGGGAATTACTTTGTAACGTCCATAATAAACAGCCCTTGCAAATTGGTCGCCTATATTTACGCATAGCCTGCAACCATTGTCAAGCACCCGATAACATTCCTTCCAAACGAGATTAAGATTATTTATATAGGTTTCATAATCTTCGTGATAGCCTATTTGATTCTCAGTTCCATAGTCCTTTAGTTGCCAATAAGGTGGCGAGGTTATGACTAAATGAACCGACTTGTCAGGAACAAGATTCATTTGTCGGCTGTCTCCGTTTATTATTGTATGTGTCGTCTTCACTTTAAATTTCTTTTTATTTATTATTTGCAAAGTTAGTCCTAATATAGGGTTTTTTGATCGATTTTTCCAAGCTACTTAGCCTTGCACCCAACGGATCGCGGCTTGGCTTTCGGGCGGTAGAGCATGCAACACACACCCTGCGATCCAACGGCCTATCAAATGTACGCAAATTTATCTAACGGCAAGTTGTCCGAGCCTGAAACCAAGACGCTTTTGAACTAAACCTTCGGTAGCTTCGCTGCCTTTTTGAAGGTCTTGTAAAAATAGACAATTTCTACTTACTTGCAAGATCACTTTAAAAATAAGCATTATGAACTTCAAGAAAAAGATTATTACACCACTCTGGCTTTTACAGATTCATTTATGTGTTGCACTTTTGGTCTCGTAAATAAATCAATTTGGTACTAAAGCTGTTTAGCGATTTGATGAAAGTCAAAAAACATTATATGCTGTTCTAACATGTCGGGGCTTGTAGCAGTACATACGGTAGCAATTCTGTATGCTGGTTGCCAATGCCGAAACCTCAGTTCAATTTCGACAGATTTCGGAACTTAAAACGCAACTCCGTAAACTGCATTGCGTTTAAGTCCTTATTATTATACCCAGGCTTCTATTCCCACTGATAAGCCGTCTTACCTAAAGGGTCAATATTCATATAGGCACTAAAACTCTCATTTCGATGTTCGTGCCACCATTCATAATATGCTTTGGCTGCAGTTCTATGAGACTCATCACTACTAACAGGGGAGTTTTCCGTAGCATTTCTTAAACCTAAAACAGGGTTCTGAGAAGGGAATCTCATTATCAGGTACTCACTGTTAATTGCAACTGCCCTTGTTGACTCAACGGTCCATAAAACATACATGCCTAATTTGCACTCAGGCATCCATAAAGATGATATTGAGTTACGGGGAAATTTTGTAATAGTCTGAGTCTCATTTCGATATTTGAGCAATGCGGGAATGTCATGATATGTGAAGGCCGGAAGGTCTATTAAGTCATATTGATTAGATTTTAAAAGCTCAATGTATTTTTCAACATTAGGGTTTGGATACTCTTCGGTATCATTTTTATCACAGCCAATCAAGAATGTCATTGAAGCCGCGATAACGATAAGGTGTAAGGTTTTCATAATTACGTCTTTTGAATATAAAAGTGTCATCACAATATAATCTTTATTTGCCTGGGCATAAAGATGCAAGTTATGCGTTGTTTTTTGTTAATATTAAAATTGAATATCCTCCCAAAGTCTTTGTGCAGAATCGTTTATTTATTTTAAAAATAATTCTACGAATAAAATTCACAAACTTTTGTTTAGTTGAAATAACTTTAAATTTAGGCTCTGTATAAATTTTATCAAGTATTTCAAATCCGAAGTCAGATAAAATGTTTATAATGAAATCCTCAGTAAAATTGTGAATATGTCCAACCCTGTCTTTAGACTCAATTAACATTTTTTCTCTAAAGAGTGTCCATACACACATATCAAGGGGAATATGGAAGATGGTGTACTTACTTTTAGAGACTATTCCTGAAAGAAAGCTAAAATAATTGTCAAGATGTTCAATAACATCAATCACTAATTGTAAATCATAAAAACAATTTTCACTTTTATCGGAGATGTCTTTTATGTCAAATTTAACTTTATCTGTTTCTTTTTTCTTTGCAATATTAATAGCGTCTTTTGAAATGTCAAATCCGAAAAAGTTTGTTACGAATTGCAATTGAGATTCAAGTTGAACTAAAATCTCACCACTACCGCAGCCTATTTCAGACACTGTTTTAAAAGGAATTGAATTTCGCTCCAATAGCTTAATAATCTTACTTGCCTTAAAAGGAGCATCTTCCTCGTGCCAAGTCGGATTTTTGTCTAAATAAGTTCTATCGTTATAAATGTCTTTCATAAACTATAATTGAAAAGTCGCTTAAATAAATAACGCATAACGTTCCACAGCTTGGCTTTCGGGCGGTAGAACTGGCAACACCCATCCAGCGAGTTAAAGCAAACTCCAAAGTTAAGCGTTTCTATTAAATGGGCAATATAGCCTGAAGCTAAGCTGTTTGTTGAACTAAACCTTCGGTAGCTTCGCTGCCTTTTTGAAAGTCTTGTAAAAATTGACAATTTCCACATACTTGCAAGGTCACTTTAAAAATAAAATAGTATGACATTCAAGAAAAAAGATTACTACACTACTCAGGCTTATGCAGATTCATTTTTGCGTTGCTCTTTTGGGCTAATAAAGACATCAGTCTGATATTACTACTCCTTATATGAGATAGCAATATTCAATATTGGGTGTTGCTTGTCTTTTAGTTGTAGTATTTCTCTGAGCTTATCTTTTTCCATCCATGCCCGGGGCCTTGCCAGCAATCCTTCTGAAGCACAGAAAAGCATAATATTCTGCGCTACAATGCCAGCATCTATATTAGCCATTTCGAGGAGTTTTGCACCATCACCCCTGCTAAACCTCGAAAGGTCTGAAACCAAAAGTAAAAATAAAGGAACAGCGGCAAAATTTTCCTGAGAACTGGCTATCTCACGTCTGTGATCTCCTTTGGCAGCCTGTTGCAGAATATTTTTTGCCGGATCATAAAAATAAATCCCTTCTTTTATAACTACGTAAATATCAATGTCCTGTGCATTAAGAGCTGAAGCTGATGTGCGTTTGTTTTCATCAGGTCGGTTGATGCCGTTAGCAGCCCAAAGTAAATCAGATAAATCGCTGATACTTACCTCTTTAGTTCCAAATTCATGAGCAGAGGCTCTGAGAGATAATGCTTTCATAAGCGGCAGACCCCGTTCAAGATCAGGCTTGTTAAGAACGATTGTTGAATTTTGCTGAGCAAAAAGTAAGTTAAGTGAAAACATAATGGCTAAGGTTAAAATCAGGTGTTTCATATTACAGTGAATTTATTTTTCTGTTTTTTAATAGGGCAAAGGTACAATTAATAGGCATGTTTTGTAACTGACAATAAGAGAAGAATAAAACTACCCCAATTGTATCTGGTAGGATAAAACTTTTTAATTTTATCCACTCAAAATATAGTAGGATGAAATTGAATTCTTTGCGCTTCAGGATAATATATCTGATTTTATTTATTATTGCATGTATTATTGCTGCATACAGACTTCCGGCGTATATAAACCGTTTGCCCTGGTTTATTGTGTTGGTAATCAGTGATCTTTACATATATCAATGGCTTTACAAACCTGATATACGCATAGGGCGATCATTACGTATAACACTTGTCTTTTTTACATTTCTGCCTTCGTTTATGATACTGTGTTTCTTTCTGAGTCTTGCAATTTTTAGTCCTCTTGATTGGAACCCTGTACTTAGGACATATTTATTGGCTCTTGCCTCTTTGTTTTATCTTATCAGATTGTTTCCTTTATGTATATTGCTTTTAACTGATGTCAGAAAAGTTGTCGTTTCAGTGATTCTTCGAAAGAAAACCGGATATTTTAAAATTCGGCTACCAATTATTGTATCGCTTATTATGTCGTTTTTTACCGCTGTTCTTTATTTGCTTGGAATGTTTTATTGGGTCTATAATTTTCAAATTGTTGAAAAAGAGGTCTGTATAAAAGGATTACCTGAAGATTTTGACGGATATCGAATTGTGCATATTTCAGATTTTCATTTGGGGCGCTGGCACTCAAAAGAACCTTTGAAGCGGGCTTTTAATATGGTCAATTCATTGGATCCTGATATGATCGCTTTTACCGGCGATTTGGTTAATTATGCCACTGTGGAAGCACAGCCATTTAAAGAAATCCTTGCCGGTATTAATGCAAAAGATGGGATTTTTGCAGTTATGGGCAATCATGATTATGGCGACTATTTACGTTGGAATGATGCTGATAAAAAAACTGAAAATCTGAAGGATCTGCAAAAGCTTTACAAGGATTTGGGCTGGGTCTTGCTTGATAATACAAATAATGTTATCATCCGGAAAAATAGCCGTTTATTTATAGCCGGTACAGGAAATTTCAGTACTAGTGGTCATTATCCTGATTACTGCGATCTGAATGCTACTTTGAGAAATATTCCTGATTCCGGCAGACTTGTATTATTAACTCATAACCCTAGGATTATCAGCGAAATAAAAACCATTGACCGGTCTTTTGATCTGGTTTTATCAGGCCACACGCATGGCTTACAATTTGGAATTAGTTTATGTAAAAGAGAATTTAGTCCGGCATTATTTATTTTCAAATATTGGGGCGGATTTTTTGAAATTCATACTAATCAGAACCAAAAAATAAATCTATATGTAAACCGGGGCTTGGGTCATATCGCGTTTCCGGCACGTATTGGTATAAAACCTGAAATTACGCTGCTTATCCTCAAAGCAGCATGATAGGTTATAATGCTCAAAACCTTACGGGTTTATAAAGCCATAAGGTTCTTTAGTTTGAATACCGGAGCTTTGATCAAAAATCAATGAGGTAATGAAAGATGCATCTGAACAAGCTTCCATTGCCCGTTCTTGTTTTTCAAGACACCGGTATAACGAATTCCTTCATACTTTTTTGCAACACCTTCGAGGAGATAATTATAATTAATCATTTGTGAGAACCATGCAATTTTCCCACTTTCATCAATGTTAATTATCTGGTCTCTGGCAGAAATATAAGTGTTGCTAAAAGAATTAAACTGATGCACAAAAGTACTTTTTATATCCTGCCACCCTTGCAGGCGTTCACCTGCTGCTGTACCAAAAGCCTCAATGTCTTCATCCGTTGCCCAGATTTCTTCCATTAGCTTTATGTTTTGGGTTTCGTTGGCAGTAATGTAGTTTTCAAGTACACTGATGATTTTCCTTTTTTCTTCTTTAAGAACTTTCTGATCAAGTTGAGCAAACGCCAATATGCTGAAGCTCAGCAATGTAGTTAAGAATAAAATTTTTTTCATGGCTGATGGATTTATTTTTGTTACTAAAACTAAAACTTCTAACAGAGTTAATTAATGAGTTATTTGTTTTGCATCAAAAATAAGAAGTATTTATGAAATAAATACAAAGAACAACCTATGACTTGAGAATTTATTATCAAATTTTATTTTTTTAAGCCTTTTATAGCAATATGTTTTTTTTGGCTATTCCATAAAATAACAATGTTAATTATCTGATAGCTAATAATTTGCGTCCTTCCATTTCACCTTTAAGTATTTTTGAAATATATTCCGGTAGATCTTCCAGATAACATTGACTTGATATCATTTCAAGCTTGTCCGGTTTCCATTCATTGCCAAGTTTCTTCCATAATTCCTGTCTTATACTCATAGGGCAGGTAGCTGAATCAACGCCTAACAGATTTATTCCGTTTAAAATAAAAGGGAATACGGTAGTATGAAGTTCTACCGACAGCACATTTCCCATGGCAGCAACATTTCCATGTTTCTGACAAGCTTTGAGTACAGTGGCAAGTACGTTCCCCCCAACAGTATCAATAGCTCCAGCCCACTTAGGTTTCATCAGCGGTTTTCCTGAGGTATCATTAACTTCACCTCTGTCAGTTATCCGGTTTGCTCCCAGCGCTTTCAGATAATCAGCGGAATCTGGTTTACCGGTAGCTGCAATTACCTCAAATCCTGCTTTTGACAGTAATGCTACTGCAAGGCTTCCCACACCACCTGTAGCACCTGTGACCAGTACAGGCCCATTTTCCGGCTTCTGACCTCCCTCAATAAGTTTGTATAAAGCATAAGCAGCAGTGAAACCTGCCGTTCCCAGCATCATTGCTTCTTTAAGACTTAGACTCTGAGGAAGTGGTACTACCCAATCTCCGGGAACAGAAATATACTCGGCAAATCCACCGGGGGTGTTCATGCCAAGGTCATAACCGGTAACAATGACTTCGTCGCCGGGCTTGAAGCGCTTATCACGGCTAAAAGCTACCAGCCCCGATGCATCAATACCGGGTGTGTGAGGATAAAATTTTGATACACCTTTATGTCCTGTAGCCGAAAGAGCATCTTTATAATTGAGTGAAGAATAGTTTACTTTTATAAGTAATTCGTTATCCGGCAGATCGGTGATCTTTCGTTTCACTACTTCCTGAATAAAGGTGCCGTCAGGCTTTTCGCTTACCAGTAATGCTTTGAAATCCAGTGTGTTCATAATGTGTTGGTTTTAAAGTGAGTGTGATTTATTTCAAATATAGCTGAACAAAATTAAGTTTTTAATTCTTGCGTAGCTTCAGCTTTTCAATAATAATTAAAAGCAATAATAGAATGAAAGTTCAAAAACAGGTTTTTTTTAAAAAAATGTTTCTGTTCTATATCAAGAAATTGTTTTATCGCTGTTTAGCGAGAATAACGGATGAAAGGATTTATACTTTATCTTTGCAATTTAATAATCAGCCAGGTTTTGTTGTTTAGTCAGCATGTCGAACACAATAAATATTAAGAACAGAAAGGCTGCTTTTGAATTTTTTCTGATGGAAGAATTCACTGCAGGAATTCAGCTTACGGGTACTGAGATCAAGTCAATACGAGCCGGAAAAGCCAGTATTACCGAAGCTTATTGCACTTTTATAGGCAATGAGCTTTTTGTTCGTAATATGCACGTTGCAGAATATACAATGGGTTCATACAATAATCACGAACCCAAACGAGATCGTAAACTATTGCTTACCAGGCGTGAGCTGAGAAAAATATTTAATAAGATCACTGAAAGGGGTCTTACAATAATTCCTTCGCTTCTATATATTGATGAAAAGGGACTTGCCAAATTAACGATAGTAATTGCCAAAGGAAAGAAACTTTACGATAAGCGTGAAACACTTAAACATAAAGACCAGCAACGCGATATTGACCGGGAAACCAATAAATAAAATTATTTTCCTGTAATTATCAGAGCTTCAGGTTTATACCTGCAAGAAAATGAATTCCTGCCTGAGGGAAGTAACCATCTTCAATAGTTATCAAACCCTGACTACCGACTACGCCTTTATAAATCCAGCCATTGGTTATATATTTGGTATCCAGCAAGTTGTTGATTTGTAATGTGATTTCAGCATTGCCCAGCAAAATAGTATTGAAAGAGTAATTAGCTCTGAGATTGTGAATAAGATAAGCATTGAGCATACGTTCCCGGCTCGAAGTATTATCAATGTATTGATCCCCAACGTATTTTGAGCTAAGGTTAAAAATCAGATTCTCAAGCGGTTTGTACGAGATCTGACTTGACGCGACTATTTCAGGAGAGAAAGCAATTTTTGTATTCCGGTATTCCTTTATGTCAAAATCTGTCCAGTTCCAGTTATCATCATATTTGTCAGAATATTCTATAAATTTAGGTATTATATGACGGCTCAGGCTTAGGTTCGCATTCCACTGAAAAGAATTGCTAAGCATGAAAGCTGCTTCAATCTCTATGCCTGCGCGCCAGCTCTTTTTTACGTTCTGGCGTGCAAATTTGCCAACATCATTTATTTCGCCTGTTAAAATAAGCTGGTCCTTATAATCCATAAAGAAAATATTGCTATTCAGCAGCATGCGTTTCCCTTTATGGCGATACCCTGTTTCAATATTCTTCATGATTTCGTGTTTTGGTCTGCTATCTGGCGAAGAATTGGTAAAATCGCTTCTTACCGGTTCGCGGCTGCCAATTCCAGCATAAAGGTACAAATCACCGGAAGTATTTATTTTGTAGCTAATTCCCGCTTTTGGATTAAAAAAATTGAAATTTACTCTTTGCTGTAAAGGAGCAACCTCATTCTGTATCCATGCAAACCCAAGAAAATCATAGTAAATATTGCGGTATTGCAGATCGGCAAACAGATGTAGTTTTGTAATAGGCTCAAATTCAACTTTTAAGAATGAGTTGAAATCTTTTTTCAATGCATCGTTGTCGTAATAACGTTCCCGTATATTTGCATTCAATGCATATTTAGCCCAGATTATCTCACCGAAATGCTCACCCTGATATATCTGATACCCTCCTCCAAGTACCAGTTTCAGACGATTTTCGGGTTCATAGTTCAATGAATAGGTAAATCCGTAGGCATCATTGTCGAGCCATCGTCTCCTTATGAGGTCGGTTCTTTTGATAGTTTCATTACCAATAATTATATTTGGCAAATTATAACTGCTGAATTTTTCATTGGGTTTGTATTGTTCGTAATATCCTTTTCCAAATGTGTAATGTCCTGAAATATTGAAGTTAAGAAGGTTAGAAACCGTTTGGGTTAGATGTACCTGGAAATGTTCCTGGTGATAGTTGTCAATTTCGTTATCGTAATATTTCAGATTGCCTTCATCGTCATAATACATTCCTGAAGGATTCAGTGTCCTGTGCGTTTCAAGCGAATCGCCCGGAACACCGGTCCATGCCTGATAGGTTTTCTCTTCTCCTGAGAACGTAAGCAGTTTAATTACTGTGTTCCTGCCGTAATAAGCTCCTGAAAGATAGTAGGATGTGAGTTTTGCGGATGCTCTGTCAACATAGCCGTCAGATGTTATACGTGAAATCCTTCCATCGAAAGTCCAGTGCTGATCAATTAAGCCTGTACCAAAACCTAGTGAGTTTTTCAGGGTATTGTATGAACCTGCTGAAGAGCTTATTTCGGCATAGGCTTTATCTTTTAGGGTTGTTGTTTGCAGGCTTACAGTAGCGCCAAACGCACCGGAACCATGTGTGCTTAGTCCTAAACCTCTTTGTATTTGGATGTTGTCAGTTGAGGAGGCAATATCAGGCATATTTACCCACCAAACTCCATGCGACTCGGCATCATTTACCGGAATCCCGTTCAGGGTAACATTTATCCTGGTATTATCACTGCCACGGATATTCATCCATGTATAGCCAATTCCGGTTCCGGCATCCGAACTTGTAATCAACGATGGAGTGAGATTAAGCATAAACGGAAGATCCTGCCCTAAATTTGACGAAGCAAGGTCTTTGTGGTTCAGATTAGAATGGGTAGTAGGAGTGTTTGAACCTGCACGGATAGCCTTTACGACTATTTCGTCAGTCATAATGGCACTTTTTTGCAGAGCTATATCGAGTTTAATATCGGAACTCAGATTTATTTTTTTATTAATAGTCTGATATCCAATAAATGATACTGTAAGCTCATAATCTCCTTTTGGTAGATTTTCAATTACATAATTTCCACGTGCATCAGAAACAACGCCTTTGAAAGTGTTTTTTAAAGCAATATTAGCGCTTGTAAGTGGCGCACCGCTTTCAGAATCGGTAATTTTACCTTCAATCAGATATTGTCCTGACATAAGCAAAGGCACACCTATTGACAGGATCAACAGCAGAATTGTCTTTTTCATTTTTTTGAGTTTTTTGGTTAAACTTTAAGTGGCTTACAGAGGCTATCAGCCACTATAGAAAAGTTTAGACCCTTCCCTTCGCCGGCATTATCCGGATCAGGTTCAATGGGTTTGATCTCAGCCTTTAAAATATCAGGCACCCCTATAATGAGAACATGATGCAAAAATAAGTTTTTTTTAATTACAAACCCTTTGATTAAATAATTTTTACATCTCCGTAAAGAGAATGCCAAGATTAACAAAGCCAGGATGAAAGTGAAATTCGAGGATATTCTTCGGCAGGTCAATTACCGGAAGCAGTGTTTTATCAATAATTACAGAATCGGAAGTTGCTAAGATGCCCTCATTAAGGTTTTTTAAAATATGATCGGGCGAGATATGTGTCTGAGCAAAACCTTTCATATCAAGTTCTGACAGAGTATGGTTTATTCTTTCACAAAGCTTACCGCTGAAGCTGATAGGACTGTCAATGTAGAACCGTACATTTTTAATTCCATGATGTTGCAAATATTTAAAAACCAAATCCAGACTACGTTCTATCAAAGAAGTCCTGAAAACTTTACCATGAATTTCTGAAGCATCACGCAGAAAATCATCATTGCTGATAAACACAATATTCCCGTTAAGATAACTTCCAAGCGTTATTAATACATTGCAGGCATCAATTGATAATGGTTCTGAACCTGAACTCAAATTATTGATGAGTTTGGATCTTCTTTTTGCAGCATCAACTGATGAACTGATCCCCCTGTAAAGCATACTTCGCTCAACACCACTTAGCTGGTAGCGATCGCCAACAAGCTTTATCAATGTGGACTGAGGGTAATTTCTGTTGAGCAGGTACAGATAGTCATGTGCTGCCTTATGAAAATTCGGACTGAAAGTTTTCATTGTTTTTTTGGTTCATAAAACAACATGCTCAGATAATGAACTACTGAATCTTCAAGATTTACCAACCCTGAATGACCTCTGGCTAACAACCCGATCTGTGTCCTTTCATTTGATATTTTACAATATTCAATCAGTGTCATAATAGGGGCATATCCGCAAATACTGATATCATGCCTGGTTACAGTATCATAGAATCCGGCAGCATCAAGCTCGTAAATGCGTTTTACAGCTTTGTCATCAAGTTTTGTCCCGGTTTCTGGACTTACAAAGTGCGAGAAGTCAGAAGAGGCAATAATGAGAGTGTTACTTTTTTTGTTTGCTGTAACTTTACTTAATTTTTCAGCCAGCATTCGGCATGATAAATAATTGAGCCGCGACAAAGCTATAGGCACAATTTTAAAAGGATGCGTAAGAAAGAATTGTAAAAAAGGCAGCATTACTTCGGCAGAATGTTCGAAGCGATGTGCATCGGCTGAGATTTTCAGACCCAGAGCAGAAGAAATTTCCAGATCAAGAGCTGTAATACCAAAAGGAGTTTCCCATGCTTCATGAGTGTCAAGCGCTATTTGCGGTCCTGCACCGTAATGATTAGGATGCAGGATAATAATGGTTTCAAATTTTTGCCCGGTAGTAGCCAGTAAGCTGAAAAAAGGCAGTGCTATCCTGCCGGAATAGATATAGCCGGCATGGGGAATAATTCCACCGGTAATTATTCCTATATCTTTTATCGTTGAAGGCGATTGTTGTAAAGCCATTTCTCTGATAGCTGAACTCAGTTCCTCCTTATAAGCCGGATAAAAACTGCCAGCTACGGCTGGTTTTCTGATTTTCATAACCCTGAAATATTTTTGTATGTTTTATATATTGTTGTCCTGCAATGTTTTAATTGTTATTATTTCCATATCAATTGTATTATGTTCTGTCCGCAATTACTGCAATTACCATTTTCGTCAAGTCCGCTGACATTCACTTCGTAAGCATATCTTTCAATCACTGTTGAGTGGCAGTTATGACAAGAGGTATCAGAAGAACCATCAAGAAAAATATTTCCAAGGTAGACATATGGCAATTTTTGCTGAGTCTTATCAAACATGTACTTCAGCAATGATGGGGTAGTAGGGGGCCGGTTCATCTGATAATTAGGAAAATATCTTGAAAGATGCAGTACTGTGTGCTCTCCAAGCTCATTGACAATCCAGTTGAGCATATCATCAAAAAACTCTGTATTATCACTCATTCCGGTTACTATTAGATGAGTGATCTCAAGATGACAATTTCTTTTTCTGATAGTTTTAAGATTTCTGAGAACCGGACTTAATCTTCCGCCTGAATATTTTCTGTACAGGTCATCTGAAAACACTTTCAGATCAATATTAAAGGCATCAATATAAGTTAAAAGATGCATTAGGGGCTTCTCGGCAATAAATCCGTTACTTATCATAGCGGTTTTTAAACCGGATTCTTTTGCTTTTACAGCCAGTTCAAACACAAATTCATAATTTATAACCGGTTCATTATATGTAAATGCGATGCCGATATTATCTTTTATTTGTTTTGCTTTTTCAATGATTTCATCAACGCTTGCGTGATGCAGTTTATAATGATTTGTTGGAAAAGATTGGGATATTTCCCAGTTTTGGCAGAAATCGCAATGGAAATTACAACCAAAAGAGCCTATTGAAAGAATTTTTTTGCCCGGATAAAAATGATACAGAGGTTTTTTCTCAACCGGATCGGTATGTATTGCTGAAATCACCCCATAGCTTTTAATAATTAACTTTCCATTCTCATTTATCCTGACCCTGCATTTACCTTCTTCACCGATGCTGAGCCGGCAGTGATGCGGACATAGCAGACATTGTACTGTATCTGAACCCAGTGTTTTATAAAATAAGGCTTCTTTCATCAGTTTTATGTTTTGATCAGGAAATATACCAGTCAATGGCATGTTTACCTGCATTGGTGAGTAATATATTTGTCTTTGAGAAATGTTTGCATCCGAAAAATCCTCGTGAAACTGACAAGGGCGAAGGGTGGGGAGCTTTCAGAACATGATGTTTTGTGGTATCAATCAGTACCTCTTTTGCCTGAGCGTAATTGCCCCAGAGTAAGAATACTACCGACTCTTTGTTTTTACTTATGGTTCTTATAACCTCATCAGTGAAAGTTTCCCAGCCCTGTCCCTGATGTGAACCTGCCCGATTGGCTCTTACAGTGAGTGTAGCGTTAAGAAGCAACACACCTTGCTTTGCCCATTTTTCAAGATTCCCTGAAGCAGGAATTGGCAATCCCATATCGTTATTAATTTCTTTAAAAATATTTTGTAAAGAAGGCGGTTTTGAAATCCCATCAGGAACTGAAAAACACAGACCATGAGCCTGTCCGGCACCATGATACGGATCCTGACCCAGAATTACAACCTTTAGGTTATCAAAAGGAGTGTGTTCAAAAGCTGCAAAAATTTTGTTTCCGGGAGGGTAAACAGTATATTCCTTCTTCTCCCGAACTAAAAATTCCTTTAGTTTCTTAAAATAATCAGCTTTGAACTGCTCAGACAGAAGCTCTTTCCAACTTTCTTCAATTTGTGGGTTAATATTTTCCATATCTGATGATCCGGGTTGTGTTTCTTTTTTTAATGTATTTGTAATTAGTATATTATCGGTTTGCGGCTATATGCAGTAAGGGATTGCGGGCTATTTACTTTGTCCACTTGCACCTAAGTTTGAGCGGGGCAGAACACTTATATTACCTTTGAAACCCTCATTGCATATGGCCTTTCTTTTATGGGCAGTTATTATTTTCCTAAACTTCTCTGTTTGTTGAATAACTATAGATGGGTAATTAAGTGATTTAATTAATTCAAGTACGTTGGTTTTATGCTGAATTCCCCGCTTAATAATAAAATCGAAATGAACTTGATTGTCTTGATAAATATTATCGAAATAATATGTATCATACATACCTTCAACTAGATCTATTGTGTCCAAGTCATGTGTGGTAACAACTACTATGCAATTAAAATAATTGAAGTAAAGTAGCATAGAAGCAGCTAAGGCAATTCTGTCTTGTGAATTTGTTCCCCTAAATATTTCATCAATTAAAATTAGATGTGGTTGTTCACTTTCATTTATTTGAGTAATTATAATGTTTGCCCTCTCTAACTCATCCATGAAGTAACTTTTACCTTGCATTAAATTATCATTACTCGCTATTGATGAAATAACTTTTATTTTTGGAATTTCAAGATAATCACAAAAAGAATAATTAATAGTTTGAGCAAGGAAAATATTAATACCAATTGTTTTCAAAAAAGTAGTTTTACCAGACATATTCCCACCTGTAATAATTACATTTGCACCGTCAATTGATATGCTGTTAACGATGCAATTCTCTATTAGAGGATGGTAGGCGTTTTTAATATTAATCAATTTGCTTGATGAAGAAGATGGTTTAACACCTTTAGTGTAGTTTTTTAAATAATACAAGGATTGAGAAGTGTCAGATATCCCGATATAATCAGAGGTCTTTTGAATTATATCAATATTTTCTTCAATTAACTTAATCGTGCTATTAAACTGCAACCCATCATACAAAATTGTGGCTTTAATGATTTCAATTAAATAATAAACTGCTGCTGATAATTCGTCCGCATTCTCAATATTTAATGAAAGATAGAAACATTTCTTTGAGATTACTTTTAATTTTGCTATTTCATTTTTTGAAAGGTAATTATCCTGGTTTTCCAGCTTAGCAAGCTTCAAATAATTATCATAAAGTGCTTTAATATTCTTGAACTCAAAGTGAAATAAATTAATTTTCGTTTTAAGGTAATAATGAACAGCTGTGTTAATTAAAAGGATAGCAATAAATGGCAAAATAAATGATGTATGAAATAAACTCCCAAAAGCAAAGCTCAAAGAAGAGAAACTTAATATCCTAATCCAATATGGGGCCCGTTTATATCTTCTTAAATGCATAAATGATTGAAGACTGTAAGTAGAATTCTTTTCATACTTTCTCAAAATTTGAGCTGCTTTTAATAATTGGTCTGGCTTATTAGAATAATGATTTATAATACAATTAATCAATTCTCGCTGAGAATTTGTTTGCTCTTTTTGCAACAGTTTATAAAAGTACTGCTCACCAGTCTTAGTTAATGTCCTATCAATAAACGAGAAAATATAATCAAGTTCTAAATCCTTCCATGTTCTATCATCGACAGTATTTTGTAACCCCTCACTTAAATTGGCATATTGATTTATTAAGCTGATATTTCTTGATTTTCCAAGTGGTTTTGTTCTATCCATTTCTGGCTCGACTGAGGACCGGTTAAAGATTCGGTTAATAATATTCATAATATTTGAAGTGTTAATAAGGGAAAAAGTGTCAGCAGAATAAACTGCTGATACAAATATATATCTTTAGCCTGGAAAATAGTAACAAAATGATGCACAAGCAGCATAACATGTAAACCATGCTGGTGGATTCCATTGTAATGGCAAGCATCTCATATAACAACCAGCTAAGCAGAGGTAAACGAGATCCCATTCTGGGCCAGTAGTTTTTGAGCTATTAGTATCACTTTGATCTCTAGTACTAAAGAATTTCTCGGCACCTCCACTTTTTTGAATTATTTCAACAAATGAAATAATGTTAGAGAAATGGGTGCTATCTTGCAAAAAGTTACAATCTGTTGCTTCAAAATTGTCAGATTGAGGTGCGAAATGCAAAGAAGCTAATTCCATGAAAGGCCTAATTTCTTCCTCAGAGAATTTTGCCAATCTTAATAATTCATTGTAATTTCCTTCATCAATTGCATTTTGAATATCAGAAATAGAATTTGACGAAGGATTCGTCCAAAACTCAATGTATAAATCAAAAATAATTGTTTTGCTTTCTGATGTAAAACTATTAGTTTGAATTTCAGATGAATCGAAGGGTTCTTCATGATAACTTTTCGTGCAACTATTGAGGTTGATTGTAATCACGAAAATTGCTAATGCTAACATCAATAATGATTTTATTGTTTTCATATTAAGTTCCTGACTTGTCCGTTTTAGTGCGTCAAATTTAGTTTTAATAACATTTCTGACATTAGCGGATGTAATTTTGTTCTTATTCTCAATTCTTTCTGAGTGATTTTGTTTATTATTCTTGCG
>LSQX01309858.1_pt1 | contig 42128 bp, 40 predicted proteins | sample 654561 | NCBI WGS metagenome assembly LSQX01 (sample SAMN04489861, study PRJNA283612) | anaerobic digester metagenome | isolation source: 4 biogas reactors fed with cattle manure at either 37C or 55C with and... | place: Denmark: Kongens Lyngby | collected 2014 | reverse complement strand
CAAACAGTGCCTTGACACTATCAACCGTGCTATTCTTGTTTTTATTTAGATTACCTTATGATATATTTATCACATGGAAAGCCCCTGAAGTCAGCTCTACCCCAATCCCTGCCCCAATCCCTGCGGGCTTTATATACGGCGGTCGCAGCTACCCGCCTAAAAAAACAAGGGGGTCATATGATGCGCTATAAATTGTTTCCTTTTGTAATGGTTGCTTTTGTGGTAGTTTTGCTGATCAGTAATACAGTGGCAGTAAAAGTTACTCAGTTGGGACCGTTCTATTTTGATGGGGCTACGGTACTTTTCCCGCTGGCCTACATTTTTGGGGACATACTAACGGAAGTTTACGGTTTTAAAAAAAGCCGGTTTGTAATCTGGTCGGGTTTTGTAGCTTGTGCGTTTATGGCATTTGCCTACTGGCTGATTGGGGCTCTTCCTTCTGCCCCGGATTGGGGTAAGCAGGAAGCGTACAATGCTATCCTTGGGCAGACACCCCGTATAGTGCTGGCGTCTTTAGTTGCTTATTTCTGTGGAGAGTTTGTAAACAGCTTCATACTGGCAAAAATGAAAATCCTTACCCGCGGCCGTTGGCTATGGACTCGAACAATTAGCTCAACGGTGGTAGGCCAGGCAGTAGACACAGCTCTTTTCGTGGTTATCGCCTTTACGGGGCTTATTCCCTGGATGGCTTTGTTCTATATGGCGATGAGCAATTATGTCTTCAAGACTTGCTTTGAGGTGGCAGTAACACCTGTGACTTATGCAGCCTGTGGGTGGTTAAAGCGGGTAGAACAAGAGGATTACTTTGACGACGAAACTAACTTCAACCCCTTTGCTGTTTCGATAGAAGACTTAAAATAGACCATTACTACAAAGTATTGGAAAACTACATTGTGCAGTCTGTCATCTATTTTAAGACAGGTTAGGAATAGTGGATATAACGATTTAAGATTCCGCATTAAAACACAGTATTTTGTTTTAAAAGGAGCATCCTTAACTGTGAAATAAGTTGACAAGGAGTTTTTAACCCGGTTATAGTTATATATCCAGATTTAAGTAACTATAGAAGAGGAGGGATTTGGTGTTAAAGGAATTTAAGGAGTTTGCAATGCGTGGAAACATGATAGATTTAGCTGTGGGTATTATTATCGGTGCGGCTTTCGGAAAAATCGTTACTTCGTTAGTTAATGACATAATAATGCCGCCAATCGGTCTATTGCTGGGTAGAGTTGACTTTTCCAACCTATTCATTGATCTAAGCGGTAACCATTATATAACGCTGGCCGAGGCCAAGGAGGCTGGGGCGGCAACGATAAACTACGGGCTATTTATTAATAATGTTATAGATTTTCTCATCGTATCCTTCGTGATTTTTCTCCTTATCCGGCAGATAAACCGTTTCAAGCGCCAGGAAGAAGTGAAGGCGCCGGATACAAAGGAATGCCCTTACTGTATCACGGTTATATCAGCTAAGGCTAGAAAGTGTCCAAACTGTACAGCAGATTTATAGGCGTTCTAAGAGAAAACCATTAAAGCAGGTCATTTAACATCGCAAATGAAATACCTGTAATATGACTGAAAATGGCTGGCAGGTTTGCTCCTGTCAGCCATTTTTTTGATGGGCAGAAAAATGTCGTTCCCGTTTCAATAGGGGTTTTATTGTTAGCCTGCTTCTATTCCCCTTCAACCGTCCGGTCGCGAGAACCGGCTTCCGTCAGCTGCCCACAAAAAAAAGGCCGGGTGTTTGAACACCACGGCTATTAAGGTGATAAACGGATGTTTACTCCACAGCATCTGCTTTTGCGTTTTTTGCTTGAGCGTAAGCATTGAGAGCTTCTCTTAAACCGTCAACGTCGATTTCACCGCAGAAAATCAATACCAAGCTTTCTTCAACTTCAATGCAGCAAGCGCATTCTCTTTCCCTACAACCGGACCCTGGCTTAACAAACACTCCCATATCCTTTCTCCTTTCACAAATTTTACCTGGCTACCATCCTGGAATATCATATGCAGGAGAAAAAAATATGGTGAAATATACCATATATATTTTTTAACATATAAATTGAATAATAAATGGGTTGCTCACTGGTAAATCTTTAGTACACTGGCGGCCATATCACATATCTCTTTTTTAAGCCAGTCCGGTTCAAGTACTTCTACAGCATTTCCCCACTGAAATATCCAGGTCTTCATCTCGGTGAATCCGCTGGTTTCGAAGGAGAGGATGATCGAGCCGTCTTCGAGCTCTTGTTCTGTTACCTGCGAAGGGTGGTAGATGAATCTTCTAACCCTGTGGTTGACTTCCGGGCTGAATTTAAGCCTGACCTTGCAGACATCTCCGTCATTAGTAACTCCCCAGCTCCGGGTCATGTGGTCCTCGAGGGAAAAATCAGGCGGGTATTCAAACCGTTCGTATGTATAGATATGTACATTCTTAATCTGGTCTACACGGAAAACCCGGATGTCTATTCTTTTAAGGCAGTGAGCAACCAGGTACCAGTTATGCCTTTTGCTGATCAGGCCGTAAGGTTCTACCACCCGTTCAGTGCACTGCCTTCTGTAACCGGTGTAATACTCGAGCTTGACCCGGCAATTGTCCCGGAGCGCCTGCAGCAGTTTGGCGAATACTTTACTCACCCCGGCGGGATCTGCCAGTTGTTCCTCGACAATATGAATTCGCTTCTGTAATTCATCCACAAACAGGCTTTCCGAGGTATATTTGTATTTAAAAAGTGTTCCGACTAAAGCATCTTTTAGCTCATTGATATGCCCTGCCAGAGCGGAACCCTTTTGCTGCAGCAGGCTTAAGAAGATGATCAGGGCTTTTTCCGGACTAATGGAAGGAAGGTAGCCTGCGTCCAGGCGGTACAGGCCTTGTTTCCTGGAGTTATTCCTTTCCGGCCTGACAAGTGGAATGTTCATATCGTTTTCGATATGGTCCAGATAGCGGAGGATGCTTCGGGTACTTACACCACAGGCGTTCGCCATTTCCTTTAAGGTTGCGCCTCCATAGGGGCTTTTTTTGTTGAGAATTTCAATAACCCTGGCTATTCTCAGTGCCTTCGTCGTATCCTTGTCGGCCAATTTAATCCCCCTTTTCAAGGTGTGGATTTATATGTATATATTGGGGATACGACCAAAACTTACATATTCCTCCTTTTTACGTCGGGTTTTTACCAAAAGACACGGCTGTCAGGTTTTTTTAACCGGTTAAACCCTGTCCTGCCTTTTAGCTTCTTACCGGAGCTGGATTGCCGGGTTGGCAAGGCTGTAAAAGAATATTTTCCACCAGGGGTTTCGCAAGGTGTTTTCTGCGGTCAGTTGTGTTTTTCCCCAGCTAAAATAGTTAAATCAATGGTCACATGTGATAATTCTTCTTGCTGGGCTTTCAGCAAGCGTTCCTGGGTGGCACCCCAGGTTAAAGGGGTCATCTGAAGCAAAGGTTCAAGCCATGTCCGGTCCAGGGTCACATTGTAGTGTACCCTTTCAACATCCTGAAGCGCAAAATTACTCTTAAAAAGCTCCAGGGTATCGTCGTTCGAATAATGTTGTTTATCCGTTTGCTCATAAAGTATATCCCTTAGTTCCTTTAGATAGTCCCTCCCGGGGATTACCTTAATAACCCTACCGTAGGGAGAAATCATTCTTTTGAATTCAGCGTAATTGGCGGGTGCCAGAATGTTGAGAATGAAATCGAAACAACCACCAGCAAAGGGTGCCCCGGCAAGATCTCCAACGCACCAGATTATATTTTTGTATTCCTTTGAAGCCATAATAATTGCCTCTTTGGAAATATCAAGGCCCACGCCCAAAGGAGCAGTTCCTGAATTCTGAGTGACTTTTTCCAGGATCATCGCCAAATGAGAACCTTCACCGCATCCTGCATCCAGTATTTTTAGCTGTTCTCCCCGGGAGAGCGCTCCTGCTATGATTAGATTCTTGATCTTGTTAATCATGGGGTCAAACAAGCCTTTCCTGCATATTATCCTTCTGGATGCAAACATTTGCCTGTCGTATTTTGTTTTTAAGGCGTGGGACAGCATATTCACATAGCCCTGTTTGGCCAGGTCATAGCAATGGTTGTTGTTACAAATTAGACTTTTTGAATCAATCAGTTTCATTTCAGAAGAACACAGTGGACATCTAAACAGGTACTGGTATCTGGCAAAGAAGTTTGCATTTGCTTTTTTTCTTTGACTCTTTAACATAAAAAGCACCCCGTTAATTCCTTAATAAGATAAACAAAAAGAACAGGCGAATAAGCCAGGCCAGGACAATATTTTCTTGTTCCTCAGGTGCTTTGCAACATATTTTAAACGCAGGCGATAAAGTTGTATAGGTGCTAAAACTTCTGCATTATTATAGCATAACTTTGAAATTAGAAAAAAAGCGCATCTCTCATAATCTCACCAAAAAAGAATTGCAACCCCAAAAGCGCCGGCTGATGATGCCGGGAAAGCTGGTTGCGCAGGTTATTTTTTTAGATTTAAGTTTTATACTTAACCAGGTAATTACTCATACTTAATTATTCATGGCAAAGTTCAGAGATGGTTTCCAGCTGAGCTCCCGGGGGTAGCCTTTTGCCGGTCTTGTTCATAGATATAAAGAAAGGCTGTTGGTTTGAAGCCTGATAGCAGGAAGATGACGCAGCACTGTTTTAACTGCGAGGGGATCAGATTGGGAGCCGGAAAAAACAAAAAGAATATTCCTGGACAGGGATGCGGGAAAGGGCGCGCCGGAGACAGCGTGGAAACTGCTGAAGCTTGCTTTTTTGCGGAGCAGCCGGAGGGGAAGCAGAGCCGGAGCGTTCCCGTTTTATATAGTCCCCTGACCGGGTGGAAGACCGTAATAGTCAATGAGGAGCTTTGCACTGCAGGCAGTGACCATGCCGTGGTTACCTGGGTAACGCCGGGCCAAAAAGCGGACACCTCCATTTATGTGGGGAATACGCCGGTAAATATGGTCAGGTACACCTTTGGGCAGGAATCAGAGTACCACTATGCGGAAATCACTGGCTTGAAACCTTCCACGCGTTACTGGTACCAAGTGGAGAGCAATGGCGTCAGGGGTTCCTTGAACTCCTTCAGCACCCTGCCCCGTCCGAATGGGAGGCGCCTGTTCAGCTTTGCCCTTTTCAGCGACCTGCACATTACATACGGTGATCCCTATGGGGATATCAACGAGATCTTTTTCGGCAAGCTGACCGAACACTCAGGCGAACTCATGGTTCAAAGCATTTTCGACAGCATGAAACGAAATATTGACCTGGCAGTGCTTACCGGGGACCTGACGGACTCTGCCAGCAGGCTTCAGTACCAGGTACTGAACGAACAGATCCTGCCCCGTTTTGGGAGAACTCCTTATCTTTTATGTCCCGGTAATCATGATAAGTTTACTAAAAACGGCGGGCTTGGTGAGCGGGGCTTTTTGGAGTACGTTGCTGTTTCGGATAAAACTTATGCGCACGTCGTCTTTAAGGACCACCTCTTTTTGCTGTTGGACTCCTGCAGGCAGGACGACAATTGGGGCTATGTCGAACCCGGTCAGATCCGGTGGCTCCAGAAGATCTTGCAAGACAGCCGGGGAAAGCCTGCCTTTTTGTTTCTGCACCACCCCTGCAACGGTCCCGATCTCTGGTTTGGGGTTAAGAATTACAGGGAGTTGCAGCAGGCAATCCGGCCCTTCCCCGGTATTAAGGGCATATTTTACGGCCACATGCACCGGTGCAAGGTTACCACCAATAATTTATTGACGGGTTCCCGCCCCTACGTCACGGTCCCGGCCACCGTGCAGTTTCCCTGCGCCTATGCCATCGTGACAGTGTATGAAGGGGGATTTGAATACAATATCTACAAAATAAAAAGGCTGGATTTATCAGAAAAGTCCCGTGAGAAAACTGTCCTGAAAAATCTGGGTAAGGTTGCTTATACCTGGTACAGTTTTGGCGGCATCAGCGACCGGAGTTTATCATATTCCTCCGGCAGGTTGTATAGGTCGCACCAGTTCGAGTTGTCCCATACAACCAGCTTGGCCAGGTCACTGGAACTTTATAACAGGAGTCAACCCCTTGCCGGCTCGAGTATTGCCCTTTCCAGGGACGGCAACCTGACGAGGGTCGTCCTGGGGCGCTATGGTTCCTTCTTTCAAGCCGCCCGGGCCTACACTGAGGTCCTCTCACGGTACGGCGTCAGGGCTGATGTAACCAGTGATGGCGGTACAGACGAACCCTGGCGGTAAAAAAACCACACCCTGTGAGAGGATACCTTTGCAGACAGTTCGGCGGTAAAAAGCCGGATAAAGCGGGTATTCACTTTGAATAATCTCCCAGCCGGTGTTTCCCGGATTTCCTCAAGTGTGGTGTAGGGGAAAAGATTGTCCTTTTCCAGTTAGCAGTTTTCACAGGAAAAATAAATAGGTTTGTGAGCACCGTGGACTCCCTGGTTGGGTCGGGTGCTGTAGTTAAGAATTGCTCCCTTTCCACCAGGGAGTTTTTATTGTGTTTGGTTTTTCAGACCGGTGTTTTCCTGATAATGGTTGGCTGTGGATGCCGAATTATGTTTTAATTTGTTTAATTACAATTAAATGATTAATTGATATAATATGATTAATATTATTCTGATATTGAGCGTTGATATATCCATGGGCTGCTGCTTGCGTTTTTCATCCTGGCAAAGGTCCTGGAGGTGCTCCCTGGAGAGCTTGCTGGAAGCGGAGAGTTAGACATTCATGCCGCTGACGCGGCACCAGCAGGAGGATGAAAAATGTATGTTTTCAGAGTAGTTCCCCAATGCTGCCAGCGACACCACGAAGGATGAAAATATTTATTTTTAGAGTAGTTTAGTAAGGTTAAAGCACAACTTAGATTTCTATTACAAAATAGGAGTACAGAAAATGACAGGCACAGAATCAGAAAGATTTCAGTTTGTCGAAAACATGGGCCTGCTCTTTGAAAGGTCGGGGGCCTCAAGAACTCTGGGCAGGGTTTTTGGCTACCTGCTGCTGTCAGGTGAACCCAAAACCCTGGATGAAATCGCTGAGGGCCTGCTTTTCAGCAAGGCCACGGCCTCCCTTACAGTCCGTCAGGGTTTATTTCTGCACTTTTTTGAGAAGATCAGCATTCCCGGCGAGCGAAAGGATCACTACCAGGCTAATGCCGGTTTCTGGATCGGCTCGATGTCCCAAAAGATCGATTCTCTCAAGGAATGGGAGGAGTTGGTTGAAAAGGGACTTGGCCTGATAGATCCCCGGAATAAAGCCGCCCTTGAAAACCTCCAGGAGATGAAAGATTACTTTAATTTTCTGCGCTGGTACTTTTCGGACCTTGACGAGCAGTACAGACGCTGGAAAAAGGGCGAAATCCCCAAAGGTGATTAAAAAGTATTAAAGGAAGCGCGTTATGAAGAAAAATGTGCTGATGAAGCTGGATAGAATTACACGGACTTACCAGATGGGTGAAGTTGCCGTCCATGCCTTAAAGGAAACATCCCTGGACATCCTGGAGGGGGAACTGCTGGTAATTTTGGGTCCCAGTGGGTCCGGCAAAAGTACCCTGCTCAACATTATCGGCGGGATGGACTCGCCTTCCAGCGGCGGATTATTCTTTGGCAAGGAGAATTTAGCCACTGCCGGAGAGCAGCGATTAACCCGGTACAGGCGGGAAGAAGTGGGATTTGTATTTCAGTTCTACAATTTGATTCCCGATTTGACAGCGAAAGAAAACGTGGAACTGGCTGCCGGACTGGTCGAAAATCCGCTTTCTGTTACGCAAGTATTAAGAGAAGTGGGCCTTGAGGACAGGATGGACCACTTTCCTTCCCAGCTAAGCGGCGGCGAACAGCAGCGTGTGGCCATCGCCCGGGCTGCGGTTAAGAGGCCCCGCCTGCTTCTGTGCGATGAACCCACCGGGGCCCTGGACCAGAAGATCGGCCAGGTTGTGCTGGGTTTGCTGGATAGAATCAACCGGGAGCAGGGCAGCACGGTGGTGATCGTCACGCACAACACCCCCATCAGCGCCATGGCCCACCGGGTTATCCGCATGAGCAGCGGCACTGTCACGGAAATCATCGAAAATAAAAACCCGCTGCCAGCCGAGAGGATTGAATGGTAATGAGCGTCTTAATCAAGAAATTATGGCGCACCATTGGGAGCACCAGGGGTCAGTTCCTGGCAGTAGTGGCAGTAGTAACTGTTGGTATTACCGTCTACATCGCCATGTCCACCGCTTATTACAACCTGAACCGCTCCCAGGCGGCTTTTTACGCCGAAAACGACTTCGTCGACTATTATTTTCATGTGGTTAGGGCGCCCCAGCAGATAATCAGGCAGGTGGAGGCCATTCCCGGGGTAGAGAAGGTCACCGGCCGGATTCAAAAGGATGTCTCCATCCTGAAAGAAGACCATCAGAGGGCCACAGCCCGGCTCATCAGTTACCCCCTACCCGTAGATAATGAAATCAACCGCTTTCGCCTGGAAAAGGGGAGGCTTTTTGAGAAATATCCCCAGGGTGGGGGAATTGAAGTGCTGGTGGACCCCAAATATTTTGACGCCAATCTCCACTCTTTCAACGATGAGATCTGTATCGTGGCCGAAGGGAAGCAGGTCTTTTTGACAGTGACGGGAACAGCCGTCAGTCCTGAAACAATTGTAACCATGAAAGATGCCAGCACTATGATGCCGGACCCGGCAACCTTCGGCATAATCATGATGCCCCATAATCAGGCTGAGCAAATTCTGGGTCTTGACGGCGAGATCAACCAGGTGGTGATTACCTTTGCTCCCGGCGCGGATGAAAAGGCCGTGGCTGACCAGGTCAAGAAGGTCCTGGAGCCCTACGGCAACCTGGCCAGTTACCCGCGCAAGGATCAGCTCAGCCATGCCATCCTGCAGGGCGAGATTGATTCACTTAAGGCAATCGCCGGCTTCATGCCGGCTATTTTCCTGGGCATTGCCGCTGCCATCCAGTTTGTCATGCTGGGGCGTATGGTCAAAGCCCAGCGCCTGCAAATCGGGGTCATGAAGGCCATGGGCTATTCCAGCGAGCAGATTATGTTTCACTATACGGGCTATGCTCTGGCAGTAGCGCTGGCAGGGGCGTTGCTGGGAATCCTGCTGGGTCTCGGACTGGCTTCGGTTTTGTCCAGGACTTACGCCCAGTTCTTTAACCTCCCGGAAACCATCAGCGGGGCAAACTACAGGGCGGTTTTCTACGGGCTACTCCTTGCGGTGGTTGTAAGCCTTGCCGCCGGTCTCCTGGCGGTCAGGGGGGTGGTTAAGGTCAGACCGGCCGAGTCCATGCGTCCCGAGCCTCCCGGGGGAACCAGCCGCATGTTCCTGGAGAAATGGCCCTGGTTCTGGCAAAGGTTAGACACAACCTGGAAATTGAGCCTTAGAACTATCAACCGCAAACGGGGACGTTTCGGGATTACCCTGCTGGGGGTGATCTTTGCGGTGGGACTCCTGGTCTTGTCCCTCTTTACGAATGATGCAGTTGACTATATGATTCAGAAACATTTTTTCGAGGAACAGAACTACGATTTACTGGTCCGTTTTAACCAACCTGTAAAAGAGCATGAACTATACAACATTTCCCGCCTCGAAGGTGTTGTCAAAACGGAGCCCCTGTTTGAAATTCCGGTGAGAATCCACCTTAACGGGCGTTCGGAAGATGAACTGCTCCTGGGCTTGTCCCCGGACACAACCATGAAGAAACTGGTGGGAAATGATGAAAAACCCCTAACCTTGCCGGAAAACGGCTTTTTAATAAGTGCCAGGACAGCGAAAAGGCTGGGCGTAAAAATAGGCGACCGTGTTGAGGTGGAAACGCTCCTGGGGATCGGGCCTACCCGCAGGACAAGTCTCACAGTAGCTGGCGTGAACCGGCAGTTTGTGGGGGGCGGGTCCTATATTTCCCTGAACCTGGCCAACCAGGTGATGCAGGAGAGCGGCGTTATGTCAGGCGCCATGCTTAAAGTCGACCCCGGTCAAGCCGGCAGGGTTGAGCAGGAATTGAGTGACATGACCGGTGTTTCTTCCATCTCCAGCAAGCGCAAGGAGCTTGACAACTTGAAAAATAGCATGGACAGCATGATTTATTCCGTTGCGATGATGGTTGTCTTTGCTGTCCTGCTTGGTTTTGCCATAGTCTACAATGCCTCTGTAATCAGTTTTGCCGAGCGACGGAGGGAACTGGCCACACTGCGGGTGGCGGGCTTTACCAACAAGGAAGTTTCCAGCCTGCTATTTAAGGAAAACCTGCTGCAGTCGTTGCTGGGTGTGGCCCTGGGACTGCCCTTCGGACGCTTCTTGACGGAATGGTTTATTCAGGGAGTCAGCACCGATTTATATACCTTGCCCATTGTTATCTACCCCCAGACGTACCTTTTTGCCGCCCTGGGGGGGATTGTGTTTATCATGGCCGCTCATTTCCTGGCGGCCCGGGGGATAAGCCGGCTAGAACTGGTAGAAGTTCTCAAGAACAGCGATTAACGGGGGGGTAAGATGAAGCGGAAAAAAAAGGTTTATCTGATCAGCGCTATCGTTTTGGTGGTGCTGGCGGCGGCTGCCATGAAGATGCTCTGGGGCGGCCAGGAAGTGGAGGTATGGCAGGTCCGGCCGGGTACCATTACCCGGTATGTTACAGACAGCGGTTATGTGCAGCCGGCTTCAGATTTTGATATCCATGCCACCCAGAGCGCCAGGGTGGCTGAAGTGCTGGTAGAAACGGGTCAGGCTGTTAAAGCTGGCCAAATCCTTGTTACTCTGGAAAATCTGGACCTTTCTTTACAGATCAGCGAAGTGCGGTCCCATCTATCCCAGGCGCAAACTGCTGCCGAAAGCGCCAGGGCCGCCCTGGAGAGAATCAGGCTGGAGCTTGTTGAGGCCAGCGACAACTTGAAACGAATGGAGGAACTGTACGGTGCAGGCGCTGTTTCCCGGGCGGTGTATGAAAAGGCTGTACTGCAGGTGGAAACCTGCAGGCAGACTTTATACGAGCAAAGCGCCCGGCTGGACAGCGCCCTGGCCCAGGAGGCCGGCTGCAGGGAATCACTGAGCCGTTTAGAGGCCAAAGAGGGGCAGTTGGTGGTTGAAAGCCCCATTGACGGGATAGTGCTGGACCTGCCTGTCAAGCGCGAGGAGGTGGTGGGTCCCATGACCCTGTTGGCAACTGTGGCCGCAGCAGGCCAGCTTGAAGTAAAAGCCGACATCTTGAGCGACGACCTGGGAGAAGTGAGAATTGGGCAAAAGGCTGTGATCTCTGCACCTGTACTGGGCCAGGAGACACTTACCGGTGAAGTTAAAAAAATATATCCACGGGCTGAAGAAAAAATATCGGCTTTGGGTGTGATTCAGCGGCGGGTACCGGTTATCATTTCCCTCCCGGACCCCGGTCCTTTAAAACCGGGCTATGAAGTCAGGGTGGCCATCGAGACCCAGACCCTGGACAGGGTCCTGGTGCTGCCCAGGGAAGCGGTGCGCACCACAGGGGATGGCCAAAGGGAAGTATCTGTTGTAGTAAAGGATCGGGTTGAGCACCGGCCTGTGCAGACCGGGCTGAGCGACCAGGTCATGATTGAAATTACAGGAGGGCTGGAGGAAGGGGACGTGGTTGTCCGGGACGGCGGCCTGGAATTGAAAGAAAAGACAAAGGTTAAGCCTGTATATGAATAAAAAAATAGCCTTCGGGAAGATCATCCCGAAGGCTTATCTGTTCACCCGGTATGTCTACCGAGCCGGTGGGTTGAAAGAAACCCTGTCGCCCAACCAGCGGGAAGACAATTCGTTGGCAAAGGCGTCACTGTAGGGTATGGATGTTTGCAGCATTTATCAAATCAAATCTCAGTAAAATGTTTAATACGCAATTATGAGGACACCTTCCTCCGGTATGGTGCTGCTTGGTTGCTTTACCGACGCACTGATGAGGGTGGTGTTCCTTTTTGTGTCAAGATGTCTGAACATAGTGGTTTGTGACTACTACACGGTTGTAAACAATTTGAGTACGGAATTCAAGTATTGACACCAATTAACATAACTTAACAATACACAACATAAGGGTAAATAACGATAGTGTGATGTTAATAAATGGTAATGAAAATTCTAGTTTGACCAACTATTGACATTGTTGGAAGTGTGTATTATTATTTATGTGTTGCTATGTTGCTTTACGTATATGGTTAAAGTTATATTATGTAAATCAACTAATTATTTTAGTTATGTTATATAATTTTATGTTATTTTTCTTTAGTTTATATCTGTCTTGAATCGCTCAAGCTCTTTTGCCGCTTAATAAAAACATCTTCTTACCAGTGAGTTCAATAAACCCTGGCAATATTTGCGATATCTATGAAAAAAGGGCGCGAATAAAATCGCAGCCGCCCGTTTTAAGTTGCAGTAGATTGATGGAAGAAATTTATTGAAATCAGGAGGAAATATGGCTGAAACAAATCCGGAAAAAAAATTGTTTTTCAATTCAAAAACAATACTGGCCCTGGGGTTCGTGCTGCTGGTCGTGGTTGTCACCGTTTTTTCCTTTTTAAACCGCAACGAAACCGCTCTGCAGGAAGGAACGGTGGTCATTAAAGCCGGCGGCACTACAGTGGGAAGTTTTACCCTCGCCGACATCCGGCAATTGCCGGCGGTGGAAAAGAAGATGACCATTCATTCCTCCCAGGGTAATACCGAGCACGACTTTACCTGTGTGCCTTTGCTGGATGTCCTGAACAGTATCGACCCGGAACTGACCCTAAGATATGAAAAGATCCTTACCAAAGGCGTGGATAATTACACCTCGGGACTTAATATGTCAGAAGTTTTGCAGCCGGATAATGTTTATATCGCCTACGCCGATTACGGCAAGCCGCTGAAAACTAAGACTGGCAGGGAAGGCAGCATGCGCCTCATCATTTGTAACGATGTTTACGGACAACGCTTTGCCATGTGGCTTGTGAGCCTGGAATTGCAGTAAATGATGGGGACTGCTTGCCTGCCAGCAAATATACAACTGGAATAATGAGGCGCAAATCATGATGGGGTGTTTGACTGTGCTGAACCAGTGGTGCAACGAACCGTGAAAAGCTGTGCTTTATTTTTATACCCAATATACCTTCGTGAAAGGGCGGTGGATAAAAATATTTATAAAAAACTACTGATGGATGAAAGCGGTTTTTTTTGAAGTATAAGGATAATTATATCAATTATCTGCAACCCGATACCCGGACCATGTTGGAAAGGGTGAAGGGGGCATCGTGCAGCCCCCTGCGACTAGGATCACAGACGCATATTATGATGGGAGGTGTTATTTGGAAAGCGGTGACCAGGTGTTGCTGGTCGTGCTGGAGGGGCACCCTTACAGGTAATACGGCCCGGGGCTATACCCGCCGCAGCGACCTAATTACGATAACTACAGGAGGTTTACGAATATGGTTGTTGTCCCCACAGAACCAGTTTCCATTATGCCGGTAGGCGTGGTGGTTTCCGATTTCAAAGAATGCAGCCGTACCTATGACTATAATAAAGAAAGCATAATTTACATGCGGGAAGATCTTACCGACGCCCTGATCGGGGTTGAGTATTTTTCCCACATCCACGTGATTTATTATCAGCACCGCAGGGAAGACTGGTTCAAACTAATCGAATGGGAACAGAAAGAACCGCCCCTTACCATCCCCTTCGCCAGCGAGCCGGCTTGCCAGGGAGTCTACTCCACCCGGTCGCCGTCCCGCCCTTCGGCTATGGGTTCCTGCGTAGTAGAACTCCTCAAGTTGGAAGGAAATCGTCTTTATGTCAAAGGATTGGATGCCATTGACGGCACGCCGGTCCTGGATATTAAAATTTATATTCCCCACTATGACGCTTTTCCCCTGGCGGAAACACCGCTGAACTGGTGTATGAGTCATGAATTGATTACCACCTCCCGGCATTTTCACTGGGATACCGTCAACGTTAGCCTAACCCTGGGACTCAGGACCGGGGCCAAAGCGCTGCAGGTCCTGGGCATCTCCCGCGGCGAGGCGGTCCGGGCGACAGTGGTCGGCGGGCATTTCTTTGCCCAGGGGATCGAGGGGGCCACCGGCTGCAGTGTGCTGCGGGGCAATTTTTCTTTCGAAGAGCTCCGTACCTCGCCGAAACAGTGGAAGCTTATTCTCACGGGAAAAGATTGTGAAGTGGAGATTAGGCTCAACGATCATATTTACGCCAGTGCCGCTGAAGTGTTGGAGGTCGGCGAGCAGGTACTGTTCGCATCGGTGCAGCTAAGGGAAAACCCGCAGCGGTGAGAACTGACATGACATATTTGTTAGCGGTCTTCTCCTCCGTGCATCAAGTGAACCGTATGAAAAATGTATTGAATAAAGACGGCCGGTATTTCGGCATGATCCGCGCCCCTCACGCCGTATTTCTCGGGGGGTGCGGATTCGCCCTGCGCTTTGAGGAGAGCGGGCGCCCGTTGGTAGAGCAGGCGGCGCTGGAATTAGGGATTGCCATCAATGGTATTTTCAAAGAGGGAAAAGAGGAAAACGGGAGCAAGGTATACGTCCGAATTCAATGAATAATGAGGTGCATTGGCATGGTATACCTTGATAATGCGGCCACTTCATGGCCCAAGCCCGAAGCTGTGTACCGGGCCATGGTCGAATTCACCAAAGTAAACGGGGCCAACCCCGGGCGAAGCGGCCACCGGATGGCCGTGCGGGCCAGCGAGAAAGTAATGGAATGCAGGGAAAACCTGGCCAGGTTGTTCAGCATCCCGGACCCGTTGCGGATTGTCTTCACAAGCAACGGCACCGAAGCCGTCAACCTGGCTTTGAAGGGGTTGCTGAGGCCCGGCGACCATGTGCTCCTGTCCGGCATGGAGCACAATGCGGTGGTGCGCCCCCTGAAAAAACTGGAATCCGCCGGCGTGGAGCTTTCGGTGCTCAAAACGGACCCGGAGGGGAGAGTCGACAGCGCGGACATAGCCGTGAAGGTGAGGCCCAACACAAAACTGCTGGTTGTCACCCACGCCTCCAACGTGACGGGTACGGTTAACGATTTGCTCTCCCTGGGGCGACTGGCCAAAGAGCATAACATCGTTTTTATGGTAGACGCCGCCCAGACGGCCGGGAACACGCCCATCCACGTGGGTGAAGCGCAGATTGATTTACTTGCTTTTCCGGGGCACAAGGGTCTCCTGGGACCGCAGGGCACCGGCGGCCTGTATGTGGGCGAGGGGATAACCCTGGACACATTGAAGGAAGGGGGGACGGGCAGCCTTTCCGAAAGCCTGGACCAGCCGGATTTTTTGCCGGACCGCTATGAGAGCGGGACCTTGAATACGCCCGGCATCGCCGGCCTGAATGAAGGGATCAAATTCATCCTGAACACGGGTATCGACTGTATCCAGGAGCATGAAAAACAGCTGACCCGCCTCATGCTGGAGGGGCTGGCTGAAATAAACAAGGTAAAGCTGTACGGCAGCGGCGATATGGAACACAGGACCGGCGTCATATCCATCACCGTCGGACAAATGGACTGCCACGAGGTATGCGACGAACTGGACAAAAAATATGGTATCGCTGCCAGAGGGGGTTTGCATTGCGCCTGCCTGGCCCATAAAACTCTGGGGACACTCGGGTCGGGTACGATCAGGTTCAGTGTCGGTTTTTTCAACACCTGCGGAGATATTGATCGAGCGCTGGCGGCCATCAGAGAAATTGCCGGGACTTGAGGCAACCGCCGGCTGCGGGTATTGGTGATAAAGGGAGGCGCAGACCCCCGGGGGGCGGGCCCTTTCATTTTTCCCGGCTGACTTGAGGAGTGAGAAACTTGGGCTTAAGGCAAAAATTTTTTGATCAGTTTTCTCTTTACGATTTAATCGTCATCGCCATGGTGTCCGCCCTGGGCATAGCCACCAAACCAATCATTGTCCCCCTGGCCCATATCATTACCGGGCCGCTCTTTATCCCTTCGGGCGCCGTGTCGGGTGGTTTTTATATGATGTGGCTGGTCCTTGGTTACGGTATCACCGGCAAACGGTGGACCATGACCCTGGTGAGCTTTGTCCAGGCCATCCAGGTCACGGCCACCGGCATCGTGGGCTCACACGGGGCGCTGAGTCTGTTCACTTATACAGCGCCGGGCATTCTGGCCGATTTGGGCCTTCTGCTTATAGGTCACCGGGTTTGCTGCCTGCCTTGCGCCTTTCTGGCGGGTATGCTGGCCAACATGACCGGCACCATTATGGTGAACTTTGTATATTTCCGCCTGCCGGTAATCCCCCTGGTTTTGAGCGTCAGCGCGGCGTGTCTGTCCGGCGGGTTGGGCGGTCTTTTGGCTTTTCAAATTTTGCGGCAGATTAGGAAACTGCAGAAAGGAGAAAGGGATCCGGACGCGAGGGAAGGGAAGGATGAGGCCGGAAGCTTTCCCGGTGATCAGTAAGAAAGGCCGGAAATTTTCTATAGAAGGCAGATCTGTTTTTGTAATCCGCCTCATTTCCTATCCTCCTGTCCGATGCAGTGGACGCCGGTAAGACTTTCCTTATTGCGCTCAAGGTGAAGAGGGATATGGAATAATTGCTATTATCAAGTGATTACTGTAGCCAGTCCGGGGAAAATCGGGCTGAGCTTTACCTGGTTTATTAGTTGAGAGAGCAGTACCGGTGTGTTGAAACAAAAGTATTCCAGCTACAAGCTGCGGGAACAGGCTGAACAATGTAATGTTTGTAAAAAAATTTAATGTTTAGCTGGAGGTGTAAGTAGTGAATTTTGCGGAAAAGCTGCAGAAAAACAAGATATTCTTAGGCGTAGTGGTTTTATTACTTTGCGCAGGTTTGGTTTTTGCCGCTCAGCCGGTTACCAATGCCGGCGTCGATCCAGCCAATAACGGCAATGACTTGGGCATTTTGACGCCAGCGGAAACCGGGTTGGTCATAGGAGGAGAGGGGATAACCAGGGGACTGGGTTTCCAGCAAAACTTTTATTATCTAAGCAAAGCCGAACTGGATGCCATGAAAGTGGATGCCGGGCTCATTCCTTCTGCATTGGGCGGAAGCGCAGCCTGGCAGGAGGATGTCCTTTATTCTTCTTTTGACGATCACGGCACACCAAATTATATTTACAGGGCTGTTTCCGGTCTGAACTTGAGAACTGCTCTGACTTCTTTGGGTGTCAAAATCAATAAGGCTGTCAATTTGGAGGCTAAGGCTACTGATGGTTATACCAAAGTAATAAATGATGCCTTTGGTTTTGATACTCCAAGGAGATACTATGCACCCGATGGTACGGCCGGTGATGTGGTGGATCCTCTCCTGGCGTTTTATGAAACAAAGGTTTCCACCGACGCTCCTGATGAAAATACAATAGTACCTACGGAAGCCGGGACAAATGTTAAGGACTATCCTTTGTTTGTCTTTGGACAGACTGAAGCTAATGATCATACCGGTTGCAGTTTCGTCAAAAATACTATAAAAATCAGGTTGGGATTAGATAGCCCCGTCTTTACCTTGACGGTTGGGGATACCACAAAAAGTATTTCTCTTTCCGATCTGTTGCTTTTAGGAGTATATGAAACTTCTTATTCCTACGTTCAAAATGATATTGTCAATACCCATGAACTGAAGGGTATTCCCCTGGATAAACTACTGGCTTATTGGGATATTACCCTTGACGAAGGGCAAACCTTGACTATGAACGTCGATGATGGGGCCGGGGAATATGCTTATACCTCCCGCACAATTGCTCCAGAAGAAGTAAACAGGTGCTTTTTGGCTTATGAAGCTGTCGGTTCTGATGGAAGCAGTGTGGGTAATGCCACTCCTCTGCGCTTGTATTGCCCGGGAGAATTCGGCAATGAGGTTTTGATCAAAAATGTAGTAGGCGCTTCTGTCCCTGCTGGTACCGGGAATGATCCGGGCGAAAAAGTGGCATATACGGTCTATAATTATCAGACCAAAAGCCGTGACACAGAGCCTGATTTGCCGGTGCCTAATGCGCCATGGGACAGCAAGACTTTTTATGGTGACGTAGGAAGCCAGGTGACCGTAAATGCTGTGGAGATTCCCGGCTGGGTGCCTACCGTGCAATCGCAAACCATAACGCTGGATGCCGACAGCGATAGGAATAGGGTCGTATTCCGCTACGGTATCAATGCCGGCTTGTTAATTGCAGGTAACGGCCTGGATAAAGACATTTATTACAGTCCCACTGAACTCAGGGAGTTGGCTAACGATAGTGGAAATATTACCCGTTATTATTCCGGCATGAAAAAAGGCGGGATACCATCCGTTATCGTCGGGAGTGGTAAAGACCTTGTCTCTTTGCTTAACGAGGCAGGTATTACTGCCACCCAGGGACAGATAACCATCAGATGCACTGCAACCGACGGCTATGTTTCCTCAATAAAGTATGATCTGACTAACTCTAAATTTGTACCGCAAGGCTATTATTTCCCTAATATTTTCTACGCTTCTAAGGAAGGTAAAACAGAAGTTAATCCCATGCTGGCGTTCTATCAATTACATTATGACCAGGAGAGCGGCATGCCTGCACCTGCGGTGCCCACCCCTGATAATCTGCCTGAGTTGACCGCTTGGGACGCTGTAGTGGATTTCCCCCATCCTACGATCATGATCGGGCAGTCATTCGTAGATGAATTCAATGTCATGAATTTCGCTAAAATGCTCTTTGCCGTGGAACTGGATCCGCAGCAGGTACTGCAGGTTGATTGGCTCGACAGCGGGGCAGTGAAGACCAAACAAGCCACTTTAGCCAATATTATCATCAATGGTCTGGAAAACTGCGAAGTAAACGGGATAACTTACCAGGGTATTAAGCTTGATCGCTTGCTGGAATCCTGGAGTATTCCCGTAGTAGCAGGTGAGCAAATTCAAGTTCTGAATAAATCCGGCCAAATTCAGACAGCGATACCTGCAGAGAATAAAGGCAATTACCTGGTGGCTATTAATATCTCCGCTAAACAAATAGAACGGAATAACCCGGTTTCTTTAGTGAATCTTGATACCGGCGCTATACTGGAATTGAGCAGTTTAAATATTGGTGTTGATGCAGGTCCGGGCAAGAAAGCACCGGGCGGAGATATCGCCAACTCGGTATTTTATTTGGCGGTGAATGATGGTAACGGAGATACCAAGTATTACTACTACACCAGGGAAGAATTAGAAGCGCTGGAAACAGAAGAGGCTTATTATTACAATGATCATAGCGTTAAAAAGACCGTCACCGCAAAGGGGGCCTTACTGAGCACCTTGCTGGACAACATTACAGGAGTAACGATTACTCCCGATATGATCGTCCAGTATGCGGAAGAGGACGGTTATCACGCTGCGCCGAACGAGACGGTGCCTGATTCCTATTATAAAGATACGGTTGAGAGCTTGACCAAACCCACTTTTTGGGGTAGCGGCAGTACAAAATTACCGACGCGCACAATCATCAGTTATTTGATTCACGAGGAATATGACAATCCGGATGAATTCAATGTCAATGACCCACCGGGGGTATATAAAGACGCCGACAATAACAGCGGTTATCTGAGAGCCTACCGGGAAACCGGATCAGGGCAAGATGACGCCAATATCGGTAACGCCAATGCCACAGTCATTAAATATCTGTTGGGTGTGGCCGTAAGCAAAGACGGCAAGTTGCTTTCCGGAAAAGACGGGTGTACCGTGCATTGCGTCAGCGACAAGAACGATACCTTCAAAGTGAGAGACGATATTGTCTACAAGGGTCTGGTACCCGGCATGCAATACGCCGTGCGGGCTCCGCAGGTAGTCAATGCCAAGCTGGCAGCCGGGGAGGATGCCGCGCAGGTCATCACTGTGGGCGAAGGTACAGAGCAGATTGTAACTTTTAAGTACACGGAAGAGCCGTATTTCTATGTTAAAAACAGCACCACCGGCGAAGTGACCAACTATACTTATACTGATTTATTAAAAATAGGCACCCAGGTGCCCGAACCAAGCACACCGCCTTACGGTTACCAAAAGCCCATGTATTACAGGTACAACGGAGTTCACCTCAATACTTTGACCGAAAAGATCAAAAACATTACCTCCGTGGAACTGGTAGCCAAGGATGGCAGTAAAATCAGCATACCGGTTGCTGAGCTGGGTAATTATTTTGTAGCCTACAATCGTACTCAATCTAAGAGCAGCACCAATATACCGGAGGGAAAACGGGTCACAATCTCTTATCCTGACGCCAGGGTGATTTTGCCCGCTACGGGTGAAAACGTTACGGGCGCAGATCCTACCGATTACACTCCCGCCGGTAAGGATGTGGACGTTGCGGTAGAGGCAGCTGAAGGTGTTATCATTAAGACAACCAAGAGCAGCACTGGCGGCGGCGGTGGCGGCGGTGGCGGCGGTGGCTTCATCAGTAGTCCGCCAACAGTGAGCAAACCGGAGCAGAAAAGCGATGATGTGCAGGTATCCGGAAGCACAATTGTACCCGCCCTTACCTACGGTGACAAAGAAGTAGAAGCCACGGTCACAGCAGACCAAATCAAAACCGCTGTTAAGAATGCCGGTAAGGGCAGCGTTGGTATTGAAATCAGCGCTCCGCCAGCCACTGAATCAATCGTATGTGCTATTCCCAAAGAGGGGGTAGAAGCCCTGGTAAAAGGCGGCAGCGGGTCCCTGATGCTTAATACTTCGCTGGCCAATATAGCTTTTGATCAGGACACGATAGCAGCCTGGAAGGATCTGGCCGGAGACATCAAGCTTTCCCTGGGTAAAGCTGACCGAGACAGCCTGTCCCCAGAGGCCAGGAAGATCATTGGCAACAGGCCGGTTTATGAATTCTCCGCTAGAGCAGGCGGCAAAAGCATAACAGAATGTGGCGGCAACATGACCATTTCCTTGCCTTATACCAAGGCTGCCGGGGAAAATAGCAGCAATATCGCTATTTATTATCTGGGCAGCAATGGCAGTCCCCAACTGGTCAAAAACTGTGTTTATAATGACACTAAAGGCGTAATCACCTTTGTGACCGGCCGATTCTCAGCCTATGGCGTGGGCTATGCGGAATGTGAATTTGCTGATACGAAGAACCACTGGGCCAAAGACAGTATTAACTTTGTTACCTCAAGGCAATTGTTCCAGGGTACGAGAAAAGATACATTCTCTCCGGACATTGCTATGACCCGGGGTATGCTGGTAACTGTGCTGGGCAGGTTTAGTGGCGCTGATGCCGAAGCCAGAGCTTCCTTCTCCGATGTTTCCGCTGATGCCTATTATGCCCCCTATGTGGCATGGGCGGCAGAAAACGGAATTGTCAAAGGCATCGGTAATAACCTGTTCGCTCCTGATGACAATGTTACCAGGGAACAAATGGCCGTTATCCTGGATAATTATTGTACTTTTGCCGGCATTGAGTTTGCTTCACCAGGTAGGGCAGCTAATTTTGCCGACAGCAGCTCAATTAGTTCCTGGGCTGTAGCAGGCGTACAAAACATGCAAAAAGCCGGTATAATCAGCGGTAAAGAAAACAATATTTTCGACCCCAAAGGGAATGCCACCAGGGCCGAAGTAAGCACCATGCTGCATAGATTTATCATAAACAGCATTGGTTCTCTTAACCAGGATCTAATCCCGGCAGATGAGAGCGTTAAGGACACTTCCAGCAACAGTGATAATAAAAGCAGCAGTAAAGGCAGTGGTAGTAAAAGTAGCGGAAATAAGAGCAGCAATAATGAAGGTAGCAATGACGATACACCTTATTTGACGATCAGTGGCTCCCAGCTGGCGGAACCTGTCAAGATCAGTCTTAGTGATATGCAGAAAATGGGTCTGCGAACCTTTACTTTTACAGGCAGGAATAAAGAGTTTGACAACGCGCGGCAAACTATCGCGATTACAGGGGTGACTTTAGCTGATCTTTTAGCGGCGGCAGGCGTGAGTGGCAACGCGGCTACGATGAAAGTGCTATGTTCCGATGGCTATGTAAAAGTCTATGATTTACAGAGCCTGTTGAGCGGTGCTTACAGCTATGCTAATAGTGACGAGGGTGAACCAGTGCCGGCGATGATCGCGGTCCAGGAAAACGGCGCCTATTATAATCAGAGAGAAGGGAATCCTTTCCGGCTGGTCATGGGGCAGGCCGATTGGGACAACGATGAGACCAAAGACTTTAATATGCAAAATTGGAGTAAAAACATCAAGGAGCTTGTAATTGATTAGTGTTCTGTAAACACCTTGGTTTTAGCCAAAAGGTCTGATGAGGGAAGGTGAATTTCACCTTCCCCCAACAGCATTTTGCCCCCTTGATTTGTCCTATTTAAGTGCTGGTGTGAGGAAAACTATGACGAGCTTTCGTCCCGGCAAAGAAAAGCGAAAGCCTGGAAAGGAACTATGATGAAAAAAGTAATTTATCATCTTGGTTTGATTTTGGCGATGCTTTGTTTGGTGACCGGTTGCGGCGGTGCTGCCAATACTGGTGTCGTTGATGCACCGGCGCATGATGTAGCCCGGTCCCAGATGGAAGCGATGAATGAAGAAAACAATAATAACAATAATAATGAGGTTGCAAGCGCTGCGGCTGGCAGCAACATGGAAAATGTGGAGCAGGTGGATATCTACAGGGAGACAGCGCCGGCCATTACCGGGAATGATCAGAGCGACAGCAGCCAGGCTGCCGCTCCCGCACCTCAAAGTACGGAAAAAGGTATCCTCATCAAGGGTAGCGGCGTTGCCAAAGAGATCAAGGTAACTCTGTCACAGTTGCAGGGCATGGGGGAGCAGATAGAGGAGCATACTTATTTCTCCCGTGGCAAGGAGCCCAAAACTGCCTATAACACTTATCGAGGGGTAAGACTTGCTAACTTAATTAACCTGGCAGGGTTGCAGCCGGATGCGCAAAAAGTCCTGGTGGTGGGAGCCGATGGTTATACGGTATCTTTTAGTTTGAGTGAAGTGGAAGCTATGCTGATGGATGAAACCGTTCCCGGCAAATCCCTGCCCATGCTGATTGCCTTTGCCGAGGATGGAAAGCTGCTGGATTCTGCCGGCGACTATCCTTTCCTCTTGGTAATGGGGCAGAAATGGGAGGGTGATTATAATCGCCAGTACTGGGTAAGAGAAGTTTGCAGTATTGTGGTGCAATGAAGCAGAACTTAATTAAGTGTTATGAGCGCGGTATTGTTTGATGAATGTTTTGCGGCGGGGCTGTTGGCCAATGCTACCGGGACCTTTGTGGTTGATTTTATCTTCTTCAGCTTGCCGGGAGTCTTTTTGCTTCTGACGCTTACGGTAACTGCGCTTTCCGGCGGAGTGGGCGGGCTGTTAGGCTGGGAGCTTTTGCGGCTTTTGGAAAAATACCACTTTCGGCCGCAAGGGAGAAAAATAAATGTCAAGATGGAAAAGGAACAGCTGCTATGAAAATAACATGTAAAAAATCAGGTATTAATAGTAAAAGAACGCAGCAGTTATACGGGGTGGCGCTGTTCGCTGCCGTATTGTTTTTTTGTTCCTTATGGACCGCCGGGTGCGCGAACAACACTCCTGTTGCAGCCACCACTGAAACGACGGTCTCCCTGCCTGTGATCAAAGCGGACGGCACAGACAGTGTGCTGGAATTGGCGCCGTATTTTACTGAAAATCAGCAAACACTGGCTGTGGATGAACTGTTGCCTGGGGATGGTCTGCTGGCTCTCTATGGGGCGGATGGCTCTATCGTCACGGCGGATAGCGGGGATTGCCTTTTGGATCGGCAAGGCCGGGTGAGCGTTAAGGCTGGAGAACCATTTTTGCTGCAGGGGATCATAGTTAATCCACCAAAATTCATAACGCAGGTGGCAGAGATAACAAAGCAAGCCCTTGGTCAAAATCAGCGAGTCATGATCATTTATCTGGACGGCTTTGGTTTTGACAGCTATCAAGAAGCCGAGAAACTGGGAAAAATACCCTTTATGGCCGGTCTGCAGGCGGAAAAGGTGGCCACTGTCTACCCCAGTATCACTCCCGTGGCTTTTGCCGCTATGGTCACCGGGCAAACCCCCGACATCACCGGTGTGCGAGCAAGAGCTGATCATCAACCGGCGTGCAGCAGCATCTTTGATCTGGCGCTGGCTCAGGGGCGTAAGACTTTTATTGTCGAAGGAGACAAGCAAATCATAAAGCTGGCGGGCGAGGCGGAATTTAATCCTGACATGAACGGTGATGGTTCTACAGACGACGAGGTTTTTGCCGCAGCTCTAAGTAACATGGAGGTTGATTTACTATTGGTGCATTTTCATGGCATCGATGACGCCTGCCATAATTCTGGCCCCCATAGCCAGGAAGCACTGACAGTCATTAACAAGACCGATGAGCTGGTGCGGGATTTATGCCGTATGTGGCCCGGTAAGGTTATCATCACAGCCGACCACGGCCAGCATGAAGTCGACGAGGACGGCAAAGAGGGCAATCATGGTGATTTCCGTGCATCAGATCTGTTCATCCCTCTACTGACAAGGGAGGCGGGTTAATGGTAATGTTTGCTGCTTTACGGTTTATTCTCACGGGGAGAGATCCTGAAGTGGAGCTCAGGTTCAACGCTCATATTTAGGCAGGTGCCGCTGAAGTTCTGGAGGCCTGCGAGCAGGTACTGTGAGCATCGGTGCAGCAAAGGGAAAATCCGCAGCGGTGAGGAGTTGACATGACATTTTTGTTAGCGCTCTGGCCTGCGCCGGGGTAAGAGAGGCCGGAATTTTTTATTAGGAGAGATAGATCTGCTTATGGAGGCTGTGGTGGTTCAGGGCCTGACATATCGCTACCAGCCGGGCGGGCCTCTGGTCCTGAAAGGTATTGATTTCCATGTGTCCAGGGGAGAAATTGTTGCTGTGACGGGCTTGAGCGGCTGCGGCAAGAGCACCCTTTGTTATTGTATATGCGGCGCCTTCCATCATAACCGGGGCGGGGTGATGACCGGGCAAGTGCTGTTAAACGGCAAGAATATCAGGGAACTGAGGGCTGCCAGCCTGGCCCTGGAGGTGGGTATGGTCTTTCAGGATCCGGACACGCAGCTTTTTTTGCCCACGGTGGAGGACGAAATCGCTTTCGCTCCGGAGAACCTGTGCCTGCCGTCCGCCCGGATCCGGGAAAGGGTGGAACAGGTGCTGGATCTCCTGGGCCTTGCCGCCCTGCGGGAAGCCAATCCCCACAGACTTTCCGGCGGAGAAAAACACCTGGTGGCCCTAGCGGCGGTATTGGCCCTGGACCCGCCGGTGCTGGTCCTGGACGAAGTGATGTCACAGCTTGACCAGGCCGGCAAGAAAAAAGTGGCCGCTGCCCTGAAGCGGTTGCGCAATATGGGGAAGGCCATCATTGCCGTCGAACACAACCTGGAAGCTGTTTCCCTCGCCGACCGCCTGTTGGTGATGGAGAAGGGGGAGTTGCTCAGCGGCGGCAGGACGGCGGAACTGTTGGCCGACCGGGAGCTTATGGAGGCCAGGGGGTTGCTCTATGATCCCTCCGGTTCAGCCCAAGATTCTTAATGGCAGGGAGAAAAGGTAATGTCTTTTTTAGAAATAGACCATGTTTCATTTACATATCCCAGGCACGACAAGCCTGTGCTCACAGATGTCCACCTGCATTTTGACCAGGGTGTGATAACGGCTTTGGTGGGGCCGAACGGCAGCGGCAAAACCACCCTGACTAGGCTGATGATCGGTGTCCTGCGGCCTTCCTGCGGGGAAATCCGGCTGGAGGGACGTCCCCTTGTTGAATATTCGCTGGGGGAAATCGGACGCCGCGTGGGCTATGTTTTTCAAAATCCGGACCTGCAGCTTTTTTGCGGCAGCGTGGCCGAAGAAGTGGGCTTTGGTCTGGCCAACCGGGGCTGTAAGCAGGAAACTGTGATGGAGAGGGTAGCCTTCTATCTGGATTATTTTGAGCTGAAGGATTATGCTGGTGTTTTCCCCCTGCACCTGAGCCAGGGTGAAAAGCAGCGCCTGGCCATAGCCGCCGTGCTGGCCAATGAGCCTTTATTCCTGGTTCTGGACGAGCCCACCGTGGGCCTGGATGCTTACCGCAAAAGACTGTTGGAGGATTATCTGAAAAAGATTTCCCGCTCGGGCCGGGGCATGGTCCTGGTCAGCCACGACACGGCCTTTGTGGACAGGGTGGCGGAACGGGTTGTTATTCTGGAGAAGGGCCGCGTCATAGGAGACAGCGGGCGGAAGGGAAAGGCCGACGATGAAGCTTGACCCCCGCACTAAAATGGTAATGGTCCTTTGCCTTTCGGGCCTGGCCCTGCTCTATAATACCCCCGGCAGGCTGCTGTTGCTGCTGGCGGTGACGGTGGCGATGCTGCTGCTCTTCCGTTTTGATCTGGGCGCCATAGGGTCCTACCTGAAACCGTTCTTGTCTCTGATGGTGTTTCTTTTTGTGATCCAGTGTCTCTTTGCGCCGTCGGGCCGTGTGCTGCTGGCCGTGGGGCAGGTTCCCCTGGTAACTACCGGGGGGCTGCTGACGGGGGCTGGCGTGGTCCTGCGCATTGTGGTGGTCACCGCTGCCGCCATGCTGCTGGCCACTTTTAACGCCAGGGATTTCATCCTGGGCCTGGTGCAGTGGAAAGTGCCCTATGAACTGGCCTTCATGGTCTTCATCGCCCTCCGTTTTTTGCCGGTTTTCCGCGACGAACTGGTCAATGTAGTGACGGCGGTCCAACTGCGGGGAATAGATCTGAAGAAAGTGCCCTGGGGACAAAAAATTGCCATGTACAGGCGCTTGTTGTTTCCGGTGATTTACGGGGCTATGCTCAAAGCTCAACGGCTGGCGGTGTCCATGGAGGCCCGCGGCTTTAGGGTCTACCCCCGGCGCACTTACCTTAGAAGGCTGAATTTTCGCTTTGTCGATTATATTGTATTGGTGATTTTCCCGCTTATCACCATCGTGCTCATTTTGCTGCAACTTGGTTGAAAACGTGATAATTAACAATTTAATTAGCATATGTGGGGGGGAAGGGGCTGAGGTTTTTCAGGAACCGGGTACGAGAGCCCTGTGTTCGGTTCTGTAATAAAGTAATGCTGCAGTAAATACTGCAGCATTACTTTATTACTTTCTAGTTTCTTGTTTGCCCGTCATATCTGACGAGCCGGTGGGTTCCAAAGAAACCCTGTCGTCTAACCAGCGGGAAGACAACCCCCAGGCGGGCGTCACCGCCATAACCATTCTACCGGTCGTTGCCGGGAATTTTCATAACAGCGCCAGTACTGGCAGATGTAACCAGGGCGGAGTAGCGGGCCAGGTAGCTTTTTCCGGTTACCTTCGGGGCGGGCCGGCTCCACTCCTCGCGCCTGGCCGAGAGTTCCTCTTCAGTTAAGCGGACATTCAGGCGGCGTCCGGGGATATCGATTTCTATAATGTCACCTTCCCGGACCAGGGCAATGGGGCCTCCCTCGGAAGCTTCCGGCGAGACGTGACCGATGCTGGCGCCCCGGGTACCCCCGGAAAAACGTCCGTCGGTGATAAGCGCAACATCCTTGTCCAGGCCGATCCCTGAAATTGCCGAGGTGGGGCTGAGCATTTCACGCATACCCGGTCCGCCTTTGGGGCCTTCGTAACGGATGACTACAACGTCACCCTTGTTTATTTTGCGCTCCATGATGGCGTTAAAAGCCTCTTCTTCGCTGTCAAATACCCTGGCCGGCCCGCTATGCACCATCATTTCCCTGGCCACTGCGGACTGCTTGACCACGGCCCCGTCCGGCGCCAGGTTGCCCCTCAGAATGGCAATACCGCCTTCTTTCGAGTAGGGGTCGCTTAGAGGGCGGATGACCTCGGAGTTTTTAACGGCAGCACGGCTGATGTTTTCACCCAGTGTTTTTCCGGTCACTGTAATTTCATTCAGTTCCAGCATGCCCTGGTCGGCCAACTGCTTCAGCACGGCAGAAATTCCCCCTGCCTCGAACAGGTCAAAGAGACGGTGCAGGCCGCCCGGGCTAAGCTTGCAGATGTTTGGAACACGGGTGCTGATTTCGTCGAAGGCCTCCAGCTCCAGAGGAACGCCCGCCTCATGAGCAATGGCCAGCAAGTGCAGTACTGTGTTGCTGGACCCCCCGATGGCCATGTCCAGGGCGATTGCATTGCGGAAAGCATTCAAGGTCAAAATATCCCGGGGCCGGATGTTGCTTTTGACCATCTCCACAGCCTGCCTGCCGGCCAGCTTGGCCAGAGCCTTGCGTTGTCCGTAGGGAGCCGGGATGGTGCCGTTGCCGGGCAGGCCGATCCCCAGCGCTTCTGCCAGACAATTCATGGTGTTGGCGGTGAAAAGTCCGGCGCAGCTGCCGCAGGAGGGGCAGGCGCTGAGTTCCATTTCCCGCAGTTCGGCTTCGCTTATTTCACCTACAGCATACTGTCCCACGGCTTCGAAAAGGCCCCGCACCAGGTCTGTCTTCTGACCGGCGTGGGTGCCGGTAAGCATGGGACCCCCGCCTACGTAAACGGAGGGGATGTTCAGCCGGCAAGCTGCCATCATCATGCCGGGCACGATTTTATCGCAGTTCCCGATCAGGACCAGGCCGTCGAACTTGTGGGCCACAGCCATAGTCTCAATGGAATCCGCAATCAGTTCGCGGCTTGCCAGGGGGTATTTCATACCATCATGGTTCATAGCAATCCCGTCGCAAATGCCGATTACAGGGAACTCAACCGGGGTACCCCCGGCTGCCGCAACGCCCAGCTTGGCCGCCTGGGCCAGGTCTCTCAGGTGGATGTGTCCGGGAATAATTTCGTTAAAGGCGTTTGCGATGCCGATCATCGGTTTTTGCAGGTCATCGGGGGAATATCCCATGGCGTAAAAAAGCGACCTGTGCGGCGCCCTGGCGACCCCCTCCGTTGTTTGACAGCTGATCAAGGTTTCAGGTTTCTTTTCCAAAATAATTGCCTCCCCGTAAAATAATTTGAAGGTACAATAATTGAGTTAATAAAGATAAAAAGTCAATGCTGGCCGGAAAAGATCCGTCCCCTTTATAGATGAATCAACTCTGGGCTATTGATTGACGGGTAAAAGGACCAAACCGGTGTGTGTCGGTCATATACCGTTAATCATTATATCATTGTAATGGGTTATGGAAAAGCTGTTCAAGCAAGTCCGTTTATTAAAGCTTCTAAAAATTCCGAAAAGCAGCACCTGCAAAGATAAATTGTGCCTATAGTACTGATTAATTCTTGAACATAAACTGTCACTAAAACCTTAGATTTCCGATATTTATTTATAGATGGGGGATGCGGCAGATAGAGTTAGGCAAACTGATCTTAAACTTTAGTATTATACACTTGCGAAGAAGGCCGGGGAGCGAACCGGTATTACGGTTTAATCGTCATATAATCATAAAGGGCTCCAGAGAATCAATAAAGCTAATTACCAGGGAAGGGGTCATGCTGCTCCCAGTCTGCACCCGGGAAGAATGTAAAAAAAATAGCAGACTGGTTTAAAGGGCTGGAATTTCTTGCGGTATGAGAATAGACTGCAAAGCTTTTATTACCGGTTTTTTAAGCCGGCTGTCATTTTTGTTTTCCTGGCTTTGTTGTAATAGAAGGGTGACTTCATGAGAGGCAGGAGGGCATTATTGCTCCTTACCCCAAAAAAAGCCCTAAACACTGCGTATGGGATGATAAGAAGTTATATTCTTCAATTATTTTCAGGTGGGAATCCAGGCGTACTTCAAGAGGGTGCGGTTCTTCGTGGGATTAGTCTCTGGTTTTGTTAACTGTTGTCTTTAATCTACATCTGGGAGATAGGGTGGTGTAAGATTATGACCGGGAAAAAGAATCATCCAAAGGTCCAATGTTTTATCAACACTGTTATGTCCAGATTCGAGTTTGTGGAAGCTTATCATGAAACAAAGGCCACTGTAGAATGTTATCTTCATAGCATTCTGGACGGATTCAGCCTGGAAGGGCTAGCCGAAGAGGATGCTGTTGATCAGGCTATCAAACAAGTAGGTGATCCAATCAAAATAGGGGATGAGTTAAACTTTCTGGAATCCCTTCATGCCTGTTTTTTATAGAAATGATCACCAAACCGGGCCGGAAAACTGTGCTTGATTCTGGTTTTATAGTGTTCCCCGGCTAATCAGTTATTGGGTTAAAAGCTCCCGTCACTCTATAGATATACTTTGAAAGGTTCGGCAATCCACTGCGGGAGGCCGCCACAGGTATTCTTGGAGTGGGAGCTTTTTTTATCCGTTTTTTAAGCAGAAATCCATTGAAGTAAGCTGAAAAGCCATCTTTATGCTCAGCTAGATCTAAACACCCTTTACAAGTATCTGTAAGAGGGGTAGACTATGCTTATATAATATTAATCTTCTAGGAATTTAAGCATATTACTGTATTAGGTTATCAACTGAAGATAAAAGGGGGTTTAAAATGCCTGGAATTGCTGCTAGTCTTACTGATTTAATAGGAAATACGCCGCTGCTCAGGTTACAACGGCTTTCCCAGGGGCTGGGGGCGGATCTTATTGTAAAGCTTGAATCTTTTAACCCTGGTGGCAGTGTCAAGGACCGTATAGCTTTTCATATGATCCGGCGGGCTGAAGAAGAAGGCCTGCTAAAACCGGACTCGGTCATCATTGAGCCGACCAGCGGGAATACTGGAATTGCTCTTGCCTTCATCGCTGCCTGCCGGGGTTATAGACTTATCATAACAATGCCGGATACCATGAGTGTCGATCGCGTAAACCTGCTCAAGGCCTACGGGGTAGAAGTGGTTCTAACCCCCGGCGTCTTGGGGATGAAAGGCGCTGTGCAGAAGGCTGATGAGCTGGCCCGGCAAATACCGGGGTCCTATGTCCCGCAGCAATTTGAAAACCCCTATAACCCCGAAATACACCGTCTTTGCACGGCGGAGGAAATCTGGCAGGATACCGGAGGACAGGTGGATATCATAATAGCGGGTGTCGGCACAGGGGGCACGATCACCGGGATCGCCCAGGCACTCAAACCGCGCAAGCCGGAACTGAAAATCATAGCGGTGGAACCTTTGGAATCCCCGGTTCTATCCGGAGGGGCGCCTGGACAGCATAAAATCCAGGGTATCGGCGCCGGCTTTATCCCTGGTGTTCTGGATCTTTCTCTGGTGGATGAAATAATCAGGGTGAGCGGTGATGATGCCTATAACAGCAGCAGGGAATTAGCACGGAAAGAGGGGCTCCTGGCCGGCATATCGTCCGGAGCTGCTATCTTTGCAGCACTTGAAGTAGCAGGCAGAAGCGAAAACAAGGGAAAAATGATTGTAGCCATTCTCCCGGATACCGGTGAACGCTACCTGAGTACGCAGCTGTTCCGTGACTAACAGTATATTATATATTAAGAACCTTCCGTCCTGAGGCAAAGGATTTTTACTTGAGCATAAAAAAGGTCATTTTTTATTCCTATTTTTATGGAGAGGGGTTTGTAAGATATGAAATTTTCTTCACGGGCGCGCTACGGTCTACGGGCAATGCTGGAACTGGCGCTCAATTATAACCCGGAAGAAACCATGCCACTGGTTCAGATAGCAGAAAGACAGGGGATTTCAGAAGGATATCTGGAGCAGATGATGACCCTCCTGCGTAAAGGAGGTCTGGTCCGGAGCGTACGGGGCGCCCAGGGTGGCTACAGGCTTAACCGGGAACCGGGCAAAATAACAGTTGGTGAAATCGTCCGGTGCCTGGAAGGCCCCCTCGGCCCCACTGGCTGTGTCAGTGAAGACGACCCGGAAGCCTGCGACCGTGCCGAGTTTTGTGTGACGAAAATCCTATGGGAAAAAGTCAGGGATGCTATAGCTTCTGTGCTGGATAACACTACCCTTGAAGATCTTTGTCAGGAAACGGAAAGAATACGTCATCAGAAAGAGGCAAACATGTACTATATCTAGCCTCCAGGTTAAGTTAGAAATGAACCAGTGAACCAGTATAATCAGGGGACGGTTTCTGGTCTCAATCCTTACCCGGAATGATTCAGGGAAACGTCCCTCAAGCCCTTTAATGATTCTTGACAAATACCTACTGATTTAATATGATTAGAATGCTCCCATTAAAAGGCCGTGGTAAAAACAGGCTCTTTTTCTTTTGCACAGGTACAATTAAAATAACCATTATTCAAATATGTTTAATATCTCAAGATGTTTATGTATAGATACGGGGAGAAGAGAAACGCTTATTAAAGAGACATGATAGTACAGGGGGTTCAAGTAGTGCGTAGAATTTATTTTGATCACAGTGCCACCACGCCTGTAGTCAAGCAGGTTGCTGATGAAATGTATCGCTTTTTAACAGGCGATAATTTTGGCAACCCTTCCAGCCAGCATTATTTTGGCTGGATCGTAAAGGAAGCGGTAAAAGAGGCACGTGAAAAGGTGGCCCAGTCAATTGGGGCGGACCCGTCCGAAATAGTATTTACCAGCGGCGGAACGGAGTCGGACAACATGGCCATCCACGGCGCGGCCTACACCAACCTGAAGAAAGGGAACCACATCATTACCAGCGCAGTTGAGCACCATGCTGTTTTGAACACAGTCAAGGCACTGGGAAAACAGGGCTTTGAGATAACTATTCTCCCTGTGGATGAACATGGTATGGTCAGTGTGGAGGATGTAAAACGGGCGATCACAGACAAGACCATCCTTATTACTATTATGCATGCCAACAACGAAGTGGGAACCATCATGCCCACAGCTGAAATTGGCAGATTGGCCAGGGAGCGTAAGATAATTTTCCATGTGGACGCAGTGCAGAGCTTCGGAAAGATTCCTGTTAACGTTGATGAGCTTGGGGCAGATTTACTTACAATTTCCGCGCACAAGGTTTACGGGCCCAAAGGGGCCGGCGCTCTGTATATTCGCAAAGGGACGCCCTGGCGACAGACTCTCTTTCATGGAGGCGCCCAGGAGCGCCTGCGCAGAGCTGGCACGGAAAACATTCCGGGTATCGTCGGATTGGGCAAAGCTGCAGAGCTGGCAGTAGAAAACATGGAACAAGAAAGCAGCCGGCTCATCCGCTTGCGTGACAAAGTTATTGCGGGAATCATGGAGCGCATCCCGCATGTCCGGCTAACCGGTCACCCTGTCCAGCGCCTGCCCAATCACGCCAGTTTTTGCTTTGAATATATCGAGGGCGAGTCCATGCTTTTATACCTGAACATGGAGGGCATCGCTGCTTCCAGCGGGTCCGCCTGCACCTCGGGTTCTTTGGAACCATCTCATGTGCTACTGGCTATGGGGATACCGCACGAACTGGCTCATGGCAATTTGCGGATTACCCTGGGCAAAGACAATACTGAAGAGGATGTGGATTATTTCCTTGAAAAGCTTGTACCAATTGTAGAAAAACTGCGGGATATTTCACCCTTTGGTGAGAAGGACTAAGCCGGCCTGTGAGTCAATTATAAGGGTTAACCCGAATAAGGAGAAACCCAGCTTGCGCCGTACAGGGACTTATCTCGTATCTCATGTCAAACAATGATCAGCATGTCAAAACCCGGGAATTAGAAAAACTGGATAATTTAGTTTTTAACCTGCCTCTGGAGAAAAACAGCAAAACCAGTCCTGTTACCCTCCAAGGGTGATATCCTGGGTTTCGTACCAGCGGAGCGCCTCATAAAACTGCTCAGGTTTAAAATTTGGCCATAATTCATCGACCACATAGAAGTCGGCATAGATGGACTGGACCGGCAGGAACCCGCTGAGTCTCCTGCGCCCGCCCCAGCGGACAATCAGGTCCACACGGGAGATATCTGCGGATGCGATTAAATCAATGAGGTTGCGCGGAGGTTCAGAGCCGTTCTTTTTACGGATAAAACTTAAGGCATGATTTAAGTCCCACTTCCAGCCGTAATTGACCAAAAAATTGACCTTGATCCGGCCCTGCCCGAAGGTATGCCTCTTCCGGTAGGCAAGAAGCTCGGGAGGGAAAAGCGGGGATGAATAGTCACCAATCACAAAAAGGGATGCGTCCCTGTTGGAAAGCAGCCGGACTGCTTCGACACATGCCCTTTGAAAAGCTTCTCTTTGTACCGCCGGCCGCTTTGTGTTATCCTGGGTAAAGCCATAAAATGTTAGCTCTTCAATTCCCAGGTCAAGGCAAATCTCGTAGAGCTTGAGGCCGGGCTCGAGTCCCTTCTCATAACCGGCTTCCTTAGGCAGTCCTTGACTCAAGGACCACCTCCTGTTTCCGTCGGGAATAACACCAACATGCCTCGGCAGCCGCTTGAATTTGGGGCGATCCATGGTTGTTCACCTCATTTAAAGCTTTCTCTAAAGCTTCTTCGTAAAACCTGTATTATAAGATTTCCCCAAAAATGGATCAAATAGTCTGCCTGTCAGTGACAAGCGCACTGCAGGCTGTTTTATTTTGAGCGCCGGAAGGAAACACGATAGGGTTATCGAAAAATAACACATTTAAGAATAGCAGGGGGGCTGAATAAAATGTATGATACATATCATTTTTTTGAGAGAATAATGGACGGTAAGGTGGTTTTCGTAGACCGCGAGGCAAGTGTGAAGGACCTGCAGTGGAACCCGCATGCGCAGTTTAAAGGCGTTTTTTTAAAACATTTGATTAAGGGAGATTCCACCGGAGGCAAGTTTAGCTACCATTTAGTTAAAATATCGGAAGGCTGTGAAATCGGGGACCACATTCATGAAGGCAAGTATGAGGTACATGAAGTTGTCGGTGGAGTGGGCAAAGGCGTAATGAACGGGGTGGAAATCGTCTACGAACCGGGAGTTATGGTTGTTGTGCCGGACAGCGTGGTGCACAAGATCTCCGCGGACAAGGGGAATTTATACATCCTGGCAAAGTTTATACCGGCTTTGCTTTAGTTGTATTAAAGAACTTTCCCTGTTTACTTATGGTGATAATTGTTAGATTAATTAAAAGCCGCAATATTTATGTATAAAACCAGGGGTCTGCAAAGTGATGCAGACCCTTTTTTGCGCTTTCCGGATCCCAGGGCTGTAAGTACTGGTATATATTGTATAAAAAGGAACAAAAAGTGTTAAAATACATTAATAAATTAATAATAAGGAGGGGTTTCGTGAATAAACACCTTACATCTCTGCTCATAAAGTTTATTATGATTGGCCTGATAAGTGTTATTATTCTGCCTCTATTTGCTCAAATCAGTAGCGGCCAGGCAATCCTTATTGCCGTTGTTCTGACAGCGGTTGCTTATCTTCTGGGGGATCTGATGATTCTGCCCCGCTACGGAAATAGCACGGCAACTGTACTGGATGTGGTCCTGGCAGCCTTGGTCATCGGCATTTCGGACTGGATAATCAACGGTTTTGCAACCTTAACGCCAGCCGGATGGGCATTGTTCCTCGGTGTCCTGGCAATAGGTGAATGGTTTTTCCACAATTACCTCAAAACCAGCCCTGTTCCCGCCGGGGATGCCGGAGAAGAATATAGTCCAAATGAAGATAAAGTAGAATAAACGAAAAAAGCTCAGCAAAAATGCTCTCTTGAGTAACGCTGCAGACCCGGGCAAGCCCGGGTTTATTTATGTTTCCGGTTTTTAGTAACAACCGAGTTTGCGATAGATTTTTCTTTTGTACTGGCCCAGGGCATTGTTTACTTTCCGTTTTTCCATGAGCATCTCGAACCTGAGTACTTTCTGGGTCAGCTTTTTTGTTAACTGCTTACGTTCGTCCTCCTCGTGGCAGTAGTCAATCAGCTTTTGTAGAGAGACGATCTCTTTTTTTAGCTGAAGTTCTTCGGGCAGCACCCCGGCGTTTTTCAGGATCGTATATGCTGCCCGGAGTTCTTCCGGAACATGGGCAAGGTTATCCAGCTGAAGGGGTTTACCCTTGCAGGGGAGATTGTCCAGTTCGCCGTTCTCTATGGCTTCACGGATTTTGTTTTCAGCTATTAATTCAAAGATATACATTGAAACGCTCACCTTCTGAAAGGTTATTCATTTGCCGCCTGGCAGTTGCCAGCGCTGCTATTTTATATTATTTGGTGCCGGAGGGTTGAATACCTGCAGGTTAATAAATAAAACTGAAGGAAGTTTTAAAATTCCGAAAAGGAAGCACTTAACGGCTCGTAGAAGCAAAATAACAGGACGGAAAAACAAACGGAGGGATTATTTTGAGCATCTTATATGAGCCGTTTGCTATCGGGGCGGCCCGGTCCATGGTTGTAAAAAACCGCTTTGTGCGCTCCGCTACCCATGACTTTATGGGAAATATGGACGGTAGCCTGTCGGACCGGGAATTTGACTTATACCGGACCCTGGCTGCCCATGACCTGGGCCTGATCATTACGGGACACTCCTATGTGCTGCATCCCGAGGGAAGGATCCGGCCCGGCCAGAACGCCATTTATGATGACAGTTTTATCGAGGGCTACCGGAAGTTGGCCCGTATTGTCCACAAGTATGGCGCCAAGCTGGTATTGCAGATCAGCCATGCGGGCAGGCAGGTGGATACACTGACCAAAGAGGATAACTGGATGCCAGTGGCGCCCTCGCCGGTGACCAACAGGGTGACAGGCATTACACCCAGGGAAATGACTGAGGGGGAAATCCTGCAGTGGATTGAAGCCTATGCTGCTGCAATGGCCCGGGCCAAGGCCGCGGGCTGCGACGGCGTCCAGTTGCATATTGCCCATGGCTACGGTTTGTCCCAGTTCATCTCGCCCTACACCAACCGACGCAGGGACAGGTGGGGGGGAAGTCTGGAAAATCGCACCCGCATTTTACGGGAAATAATGTCCCGGGGCCGCCGCCTGGTTGGAGATGATTTTCCCGTGCTAGCCAAACTTAACACTACAGACGGTTTCGACGGACCAGAATACCTAACCCTGGAAGATGCCGTAGCCGTAGCCAGAATTCTGGAAAGCTGCGGGGTGGATGCTATAGAGGTCAGCGGCGGCATGAAGGAGGCCGGCGATGTAATGTCCCGCAAAGACATCAACAGCCAGGAACAGGAGGCTTACTTCAAAGATGCGGCCAGAGCAATCAAAGCTACCGTTTCCATACCCGTGATTCTGGTGGGGGGCTTGCGTTCCCTGTCTGTTATGGAGTCCCTTGTCACCAGCGGTGTTGCCGATATAGTCTCCCTGTGCCGCCCGTTAATCCGGGAGCCGGATTTAATTAGCCGTTTTCGCAAGGGACAGGCAAAGTCGGCCTGCAGGTCCTGCAACGCCTGTTTTAACCACGGAGGAATCCAGTGTCCCCATAAGTGAAATTTTCATAATAACTAAGAGCGCCGCAAACATAATAACCGTTTGGCGACGCTTTAAAAATTAATATTTTTTTCAGGAGAATGTATAAAAAACATTACTTATAGGCAAATTAATTATGTATGCCACTTTATCCGTTTTCCTGCTCACCCAGAGCAGGATTTCTTTTTTATGCTGAAGTTTAGCCAGTAAAATCCGCAGTTCCATTAAACTATCCATAAATTTCTTTTATATTTTATATATCATACTACGTATTTTAGACTTCTTGGTGATTTAATTCGGGCAAAGTTTCCTTGCTTAAGCTTCTGGGTCTTTATTAATGAAATGGTTGTGCTGCCGGAGCAAGACCATCTTTGTATTCTTGACATGGTCGCTTAAATAAACTGAATAGGTTTCCGGGTTATTCATGCGCAGGTACTCGGGACGGAACATAGCCAGCTGTTCTTTGTGGTAACTCCTGATTTCCTCCAGGGAAGGCAGCTGGTAGACTTGTTTTCCGCCACTAAATACAGGTACAAGCATTTCAATAGCTTCGTACTTGTCAGGGTCGAACATGGCATTCCGGTCTTTGCCCCTGATATCTTCATCGATAAAAGCTATATAGTCTCCCTCGCTCCAGCCCGTGCTCTTATTCACCATCCGGTAGATTGTTTTTACCCCGGGTGTAGTTACCTTATCGTAGCTACCGGAAATCTTAATGACCGGCTGGTAGCTTCCGTTGGCTTCTTTGGCTACGAGCTTATAGATGCCTCCCAGGGCAGGATCGTCATAGCAGGTAATCAAACGGGTGCCGATGCCCCACATGTCGATTTTTGCTCCCCGCTTCTTCAATTCCGCAATCCTGTATTCATCGAGGTCGTTGGAAGCAACAATCTTGACGTAGTCCAAGCCCGCTTCGTCCAGCATCCTGCGTGCTTTAATGGAGAGGTCGGCCAAATCGCCGCTGTCCAGACGGATTCCGATCATCTTTTTGCCGATTGATTCCAGGTATTTCCCGATTTTTATTGCGTTGGGTACCCCGCTTTTCAAAGTGTCATAGGTATCCACAAGGAGGATGACATGATCCGGAAAAGCATCGGCGAAGTTTTTAAAAGCTTCCTCTTCACTGTCGTGCTTCTGTACCCAGGAATGGGCGTGGGTTCCCTTGGTGGGGATGCCAAAGAGCTTGCCGGCCATCATGTTGGAAGTGGAATCAAAACCGGCGATGTAGGTTGCCCTTGCTCCCCAGAGCGCGGCGTCTGCCTCCTGGGCTCTTCTCATGCCAAATTCCATCAGGACATCATTAGGGGCCACCTGCCTGACCCTTGCTGCTTTGGTAGCTACCAAAGTCTGGTAGTTCATAAAGTTCAGAATGGCTGTTTCCACCAGCTGGGCTTCCAGTAACCTTGCCTCTACCTGGACAAGAGGTTCGCCGGGAAAAACAAGGCTGCCCTCACGGACCGCTCTGATATTTCCTGTAAAACGGAATTTTCTCAGCTCTTCAAAGAAAGCCGGGTCGTAGTTTTCCTCCTGGCTTGCCAGATAAGCTATATCGTCCTCGTTGAAACGCAGGTTATTAATGTAGTTGACGATTCTCTCAAGCCCGGCAAAAACTGCAAAGCCATTGTCGAAAGGCTGTTTTCTAAAAAAAGCCTCAAAAACGCTTTTATTATTATGAACGCCCTTTTTCCAGTAGGCATACATCATGTTTATCTGGTACTTATCTGTGTGTAAGGTCAAATTTTCCTGCAGCAAACCTGCTTCACCTCAGAATATATAATTTTAGAAACCCCGTTCTTTACCCAGGAAAGTTTCGACTATATTTATACGTTCCTGTTCAGCTGATTACCTTCTTTATTATATTGAAATTCGATGAGCTCGTAAATACAGTTATAGCGCGAAACGTGCAAGTACTGTACTTAATTAACAGGATTTGCATAACAAAAAAATATAAAAACTATAAATATTCGACTTATCTCCCATTTATTTGAACAGCTCGTTACAGGTCTCATCATTCATCAAGTTGTTACTGTTTACTCAGAACCAGTGAATGGTCTAATTCTCTAAAAATAATAGTATTCAGTAATTTGTCGGAAGTGATGGCAGTAAAGGGCGGTGAGTTTTACAAAATGCCCCCCTTTACAAATTTTATTTATACCCCTTTGTTCTGTAAAATATCATATAACAAGGTGTGCTGAGAACATCCTGAAACTGGAGGAATATCTATGTTTATAATTGACCGCTTTGAAAATGATTGGGTTATTCTGGAATTCGAGCGAAAAACCTTTCGCCTGCCCCGGCAGCTTGTACCACCGGAAGCCATGGAAGGGGATGTGCTCAAAATCGCGGTGAGCATAGATGCCGGCGCTACAGCGAAGTTAAAAGAGAATGTCCGCACGCTGGCAGAACGGCTCTTTAAGGAGTGACTCGGCAATGACCAGCTTGAAAAGAATAATCTTATTTGTACTGGCTTTTTTCTTGCTGGCAGGCTGTGCCGCTAATAAACCTGCAGTCCCTCCCGGGAAGGGGGATGAAGGACTTGAGCCTATACCCCATTCCCAGGAATTACCCCCCGGAGCGCAACGGTTGGCGGCTGAGATGAAAGTCCATTTCCTGGATGTCGGACAGGGTGACTCGATCCTGATCCAGTTTCCTGACGGGCGAAATATGCTTGTGGACGCCGGGGGAAACGATGATGCTTCCACGGTTGTCAACTACTTGAAAAAAACGGGTGTAAAAAGGCTGGATTATCTAATCGGTACTCATCCCCATGAGGACCATATCGGCTCTCTGGACACGGTCATAAACAGTTTCCAAATCGGTGAAGTATTCATGCCCAAAGTGACGCACACGACCCGGACTTTCCAAGATGTTCTGGAGGCTATAGACAGGAAGGGGCTCCAGATCAACCCAGCGAGGGCCGGGGTGACCATTATGGAGGACGGCATGCTGGCAGCGAGGATCCTGGCGCCGTGCGGGGAGAAATATGACGAGCTTAACGATTATTCTGCGGTCATCATGCTCACCTGCGGGGAGGTGTCCTTCCTCTTGACCGGTGATGCGGAAGCGTTGTCAGAAAAAGAAATACTGGCAAGCGGAGCCTCAATAAAAGCCGATGTACTGAAAGTAGGCCACCACGGGAGTAGTTCATCAACATCAGCTGCCTTTTTGAAGGCCGTTGGACCCAGGTATGCCGTGATCTCTGTAGGAGCTGAAAATGATTACGGCCACCCGCATCAGGCTACCCTGGACAGATTGAAGAAACAAAATGTTGAAGTGATCCGGACAGATAAGCAGGGGACAATAATTTTCACGACAGATGGGAAAGAACTATCTTTTACGACAGATAACTGAGCCAATTCTACCGAAAACAACAGTTAGTAAAAGGCCTGAGGCCTGATCTTGAGAAAAATGTTGATAAATATCGCAATATTTCTAAAGGATTTTATATGATTTTGACGAATGATACTTTAACCAGTATTAATGGGTAAGGTGGGAGGGGGTATTTTATGTTAGATAAGAAAGAGTATGTTCAAATTGAGGTGGGCGGAAAACATTATTTATGCTCTATTTGGTACAGAAGTAAAGATATATTGTGGTACGGGAAAAGGCTGGAGTCTGAAATTTCAAATCTATGTTATGCGGTATCCAGAGAAGGACTGCTTAAAAAGATAAGGATGCAAATTGCTGCAGCAAACAAATAAAAAGGCGGGAGCCCAGCTGAGGGCTTTTTCCTTTTTTTATTATTCTATATGAAGTACAGGTAAACAATGTATATATTTATTATAAATATAATTTATAGATAGTTATAGAATAATAAAATAGACTACGTAGACTACACGGAGGTCTTGGAGATGAAACAGATTTGGGCGCCGTGGCGTTCTGTTTATATCGGAGGGGAACACGGCGAAGGCTGCTTTTTTTGTGAGAAGCTTAAATCTAAAGAGGATGAGGACAATCTTGTTTTACTTCGCGGTAAAGAGACCTTTGTCATAATGAATTTGTATCCGTATAACAACGGGCACCTCCTTGTCGCACCCAAAAGGCATGTGGGCGAAATTGAGGACCTGAGCGAGGAAGAGATGATGGAGCTTTTTAAAATGACCCGGGACATGGTTAAAGCACTCCGTGCCTTTAAACCTGAAGGTTTTAACGTGGGTGCCAACATCGGCAGGGTTGCCGGGGCAGGGGTGCCCGGTCATTTTCACATCCACGTGGTTCCTCGCTGGAATGGTGACACAAATTTTATGCCGGTGCTCGGGGATACCAAAGTAATCTCAGAATCCCTGGAAGTAACCTATAAAAAAATCAAAGAATCACTGGAAAAGAACTGCGCTTCACTTGTCAATAAAAAAGACATTTAACCGGACTTTAACTGGAGGTCAAAGCAGGGCGGACGTTCAATTCCGGCCACCTGAATGATGAAAACCGCAAAGGGTGTATAAGATGGGAGATTCCGCCAAGGCTGAACTGGTGAAATGGCGGCGCCTTGTCCTGTTGGCAACCGTATCGGGTGTAGCTATATTCTCACTACCCTGGATCTCGGGTAGATACAAAATCATGCTGGCCCTGCCCCTTTATGCAATGTTTGTTTATGTATTTTATAAATACTTATGCGTCAAAAGGGAGGCGTCAGCAGGGGTTTACGGGAGCGTCAAACAAACTCCTCCTGGGGTTGTTAAGGCAGGAAAAGGAAACCGGAACAACGCAACAACTGCCAAAAAACGCCGTAAAGGACGCTGAACTATAAGCACAGCACTTTTGTAGACTGGCGGTTATTGGGGCTGTTGTTTATTAAATATGTTTTCTTTCAGGTTTTTCAGGAAATACAGCTTTAATTATGATCATGTCTTTTGAGCATAATCGTGCAGGTTTTATAAAGGCTTCTGGTGTTACCAGAGGTCTTTTTTGTTGTGTGCGCCCGGCATGGGCGATAGCTTGGCTGTGAAAGTCCGCTATGGGCTTGGCAGTGGGAACCATTAGCCAAAGGCAAGGGTGTCCATCGCGAGG
>LSQX01060592.1_pt1 | contig 42133 bp, 40 predicted proteins | sample 654561 | NCBI WGS metagenome assembly LSQX01 (sample SAMN04489861, study PRJNA283612) | anaerobic digester metagenome | isolation source: 4 biogas reactors fed with cattle manure at either 37C or 55C with and... | place: Denmark: Kongens Lyngby | collected 2014 | reverse complement strand
GTGATGGCCTGTCAGCCGGTGCTTCTGGAGCCGATCGTCAATATCGCCATTGAAGTACCGGACGAATACATGGGCGATGTGATCGGCGATCTCAACGGTCGCCGTGGTCGAGTGATGGGCATGGACACCAGCGGCGCAAACCAGGTCATCAAAGGCCAGGTGCCCCTGGCGGAAATTTTGAAATATGCCCCGGACCTGCGCTCCATGACCAGCGGCCGCGGCAACTTCACCTACACCGAATCGCACTATGAAGAGGTTCCCGCTTTTATCGCGGAGAAAATTATCGCTGAAGCCAAGAAGGACACGGAAGAATAAACTTCAATGCTGAAGGCAGGAATCATCACTGTGAGCGACAAGGGCTCGCAGGGCCAACGTGAGGATCTGAGCGGCCCCGCCATTGCAAAAATGCTGGCGGGCGCCGCTTTTTGCGTTTCCAAAACTATCATCGTGCCCGACGAGTCTGACCAGATCTCCAACGCTATTATTGAATTCGCCGACCGTGAAAAGCTGGACCTGATCCTGACTACCGGCGGCACGGGCCTGAGCCCGCGCGACCTGACGCCGGAGGCCACCCTAAAAGTTCTGGACAGGGAAATTCCCGGCATGGCCGAAGCCATGCGCCTGGCCAGTATGAAGGTCACGCCGCATGCGATGATTTCGCGCGCGGTGGCCGGCGTGCGCGGCCGCTCGCTGATTGTCAACCTGCCGGGAAGCCCCCGGGGAGCTACTCAAAATCTGTCCGCGGTTCTGCCCGCCCTTCGGCATGCCATCGGTAAAATTCAGGGAGACTCAGCCGACTGCGCCGCCCCCGTCTGAAACGGGTGCATCCCTTACACTATCCTGATATCATTTTTTTCCAGAAAATTAAAAACTCTGTCGATGTGGCTGCCTTCCCAGTAAATTCTGCTGCACAGCCGGCAGCGGTTGAACTTTTCGTGGTTTTCAAACACATGGGGGGGAACCAGGTCGCACACTTCTTCGCGCGCCAAGGGCTCGAGAAGTTCATTGCACAGCAGGCACAGGCTCAACATTTTTTCCCGCCTGACTTCCAGAGAAAGCTTTTCAACTACGTATTTAAGCTGCCTTCCCGCGTCCGCCACCGGCATCAGGACAATCCGGCCGGGAAACTGTCTTTCGAGCATGTCGCGCCGCCGCGTCAGCAAAATACGCCGTCCGGCGAGTGCCTGACGCATCATGGCCCGCCCCGCTTCGCCCTGAAAAACAACCGTGTCATAGCCGCAAACCCGCAGCCACCTAGCAAGGCCCGCAAGTGAAGCATCGGCGATGAACTTCATTTCAGCACTCACTGCCCGGAGGGAGGTTCCTTCTGAGGATCCTCGATAATGGGAGGCGCCTCACTTTCGCGCAGTTCTTTTTTCAAGTCTCTGATTATTTTGTTCTGTTTGGAAATCGTGCGGTTGAGGCGGAATCTCTCCACCACGCCGAGCATCCAGGTGATAATCACTCCCAGAAGCAAGGCGGCAAAAATGAGCATGTAGGCCGGGACGACAAACTCCTGCAGATAGAAATACGTAATGGTCACCGGCTGATCGTTGAACTTTGAAAAGGTTACAATGAAAAAAGCAAAAATGATCAGAAGAAGCAAATAAAATATTTTCATCGTTTTTCCCCTCCCCGGGTGTATTTCTCAAACAAAGGTATCAGCTTTGCCGCGGTCACGGCCAGATCTTCCGGCACGACACGCACATTTCCAACCACGGTCATAAAATTTGTGTCTCCCTCCCAGCGAGGGATCACATGCATATGTACATGCTCGGCAATCCCGGCGCCGGCCGCCTTGCCCAGATTCATGCCGACATTGAAGCCGTCCGGCTGCATGGCCTCCTTCAAAACTTTGACCGCCACGTCAAGCAAATCGAAAATTTCCGTGCGCTCCAAGGCGGTCAGCTCTTCGAAGCCTCCCAGATGCCGTTCGGGAATAATCATCAAATGCCCGTTGACATAAGGGTAGCGGTTGAGAATGATAAAGCAGTGCTTTCCCTCGAACAGTACGTAATCGTCGCAGCGGGTCGAGCACTTGCAAAAAACACAGCCTTCCTGCCTTTCACACACGAGATACTCCATTCTCCACGGCGCAAACATGGTTTCCATATTTCCAACACCAAAACGCGACTGATTTCATCAGGGCAGCGCGATGATCTTTCCTTCTATTTTTGATCCTATTTCGATGATGCCGACGCTTGTGTCACGTGCGAAGCGCTTATCCACGGCAGAGCCCGGATTGAAAAAATAGATGCCTTCCATGAGCCTGTTTACCGGATAATGAGTATGTCCAAAAACGATACAATCCGGCCTGCCCAGCTTTTCGACCAGCCTTTTTTCAATTCCCTGAGGCGCGCCCCAACCGTGCATCAGACTGATTTTAAATCCGTTGATCTCCATAATCAATTGTTCCGGAAGTTCCCGTCTGGTCCGGGCATTGTCCATATTGCCGTAAACGGCGCGGACGTCCTTATCCCCGAACATCTCCAGGACCTTCAAATCAACCAGGTCGCCCGCGTGAAAAATCATGTCCGCATCGGCAAAATGTTCTTCAAGGAAAGTTTTTAACACTCCGTCGGGGCCTGTAAGATGCGTGTCGGAGATGACGCCTATCTTCAGCTTTTTATCCGCTTTCATTCTTCATGTTTCATTATCGGCAAGACAAAAAAAACTCAAGCGATATTTGCGTATTTATTGTGGAATATTTCCGGCTTAAGTGGTATTGGACGGCCATTATCACTGATATTGCAACGAAAGAAAATATCCCGGCAGGACATGAAATCATGCCCGTATATTGCAGCAACCATCCCCGTCTCAATGCCGTATTCACCTGCCCGAAGTGTCATGCCAATTTATGCCCGTCATGCATTGCGGTAAGGAAGCATGAATATTTCGGACACACCAGAGACGTCTATCTTTGCTCCGAGTGCAATATCTTTCTGGAAAAGCTCCCGCTGATGACGGCCTTTGAGCCTTTCTGGATGCGCCTGCCTTCTTTTTTAGCCTATCCGCTGCAGATTCAGCCCGCCTTACTGGCGGTCGTGCTGGCGCTTGTCCAGTCTTTCTTCACGGACGGGGCGCTGCCGGACCTGCTGGTTCATTTTTTGAGTTTTGCCGTCCTTTTGGCCTATGCAAGCCTGGTGATGAGCGCCACGGCCAACGGCAGACTCACGCAGCCTGTCATCAACAGACAATCTGTGCAAAAGATCACGAACTTCGCTTTGCAGCAGATCGTTCTTTTTCTGGCAGTCGGCGCTTTTTTCTACAAATTACTGCCCGTCATTCTCGAATACTTCGGCCTGCAGCCGACATCCCTTACCGTAATTATCTGCGCCGCTGTCCTTTTTTTAATAATGCCGGCAATCATCATCATGCTTATGGTCACAGGAAGCTTTTTTGCGTCCCTTTTGCCGAACATAATTTCCCGCCTGGCCTGGCGCATCGGATGGCCTTATCCGGCAATGTGTTTCTTTCTTTTCATTTTCCTTCTTATTCCCTCTGCTTTTATCCGCGTCATATGGGACACGCTGCCTTTGGCCGCAGGCCACTTGATTGCCGCTCTTTTTGCCTGCTATTATCTGATCACCTCGTATCACCTGCTGGGCTACTTTCTTTTCCAGTACCAGGAAAAAGCCGGCTACAAGGTCGATTTTGAAAGCGTGTTCCATCAAAACAGTGTGTCATCGTCAAAGGAGCCTGCTCAGGATATGGCCGGAGGTGAGCCAAGTGCAATTCCCTCCCTGATCGAAAACGGCGCTTACCAGGAGGCGCTCATGGAGATCCGCAAAGCCTCCGGAGGGCCGGTTACCGATCCGGTGCTTGCCGGTCAGTACTATGACATTCTTGACTTAACGGAGAGCAACGCGGACCAGGCGGATTTTCTCCCTCATTACATCAAAATAATGGACCGGGCAGGCCGCAAGGACAGGCTCGTTGCCGCCTGCCTGAAGGCGGAAAAGATCAACCCGGGCGCGCTCGACAATGACCCGGCTTTATTGCTTTCCGCGGGAAAAACCCTCCTGGAGGGAGGCCATCCGATAGCTGCGTTGAAAATTTATGACAAATTTATCGAGTTGTACCGCGACCACCCGATGACGCCGGACGCATTTTTCATGATGGCCAGGATTTTCAATGAACACCTGGACAAAGCGGATCGCGCGGTAAAAATTATCGAAGGGCTGCTCAAAAAATATCCCTTTCACGAAAATACACAATTTGTCCGTGCTTATGTCAGAAAAATTAGATTATGACATCTGCCGGACGCCCTCCCCGCTTCGCGGAGGCTTTTGCATTGACAGGGCCAAAGCCCCGGGCTAATATCATCGCGCCATGAACAAACTGGAAGATGCACTCGACAAAATAGCGGAAAGCATCCGCTGCCTCGACGAGGCCTCGCTTACTTCCCTGTGGGAAAAGTACAGGGCAAAAGTGGAAGATTTTTCCTTCACACCGCAGTGGGAAAAAGCAGTGATCATTTTTTCCATCATCGAGTCCGTTCACGTGAAAAACTCGATCTTCAATCTAGAGATGCTCAAAAAAGAACCCTCCGGCAGGCCGGCTCCGGCAAAAAAGAAAGCAACCAAACCCAACCTGCGGCTGGTCAAGTGATGAAGCGGGACGAAGCGTTAAAACGCATCGCGAAACTGCGCGAAATAATCGATTACCATAACCGGCGCTATTATCAGCAGGACGATCCGGAAATTTCCGACGCAAAATACGATGAGCTGATGCGCGAGCTGCAGAATCTGGAAGAGCTCTTTCCGGACGATGGTCTTGCCGCATCACCCACACAGCGCGTGGGAGCCGCCCCTCTTGCCAAATTTTCACCGTTTGAGCACCCCCGGCCGATGCTGAGCCTGGCCAATGCCTTCACGCCCGAGGAAATCACGGATTTTGACGCGCGTATCAGGCGCATGGCGGACCTGGATCGGATGGAATATGTCGCGGAGCCGAAGCTCGACGGCCTGGCCGTCAATCTCATTTACGAGCATGGCCTGTTCGTCCGCGGCGCCACACGCGGCGATGGCGCGACCGGCGAGGACATCACTCAAAATCTCAGGACGATACCTTCACTGCCTTTGGAAATGAAAAAATCCGGGGCGCATCCCGTGCCGGACTTCATTGAAGTTCGCGGCGAGGTGTATATGGAGCGCGCCTCTTTCGGCAAATTGAATCACAGGCGCGCCGTCGACGGCGAAGAGCCGTTTGCCAATCCCCGCAACGCGGCTGCCGGCTCGCTGCGACAGCTGGACCCCAAAATAACGGCACGCCGCCCTTTGAGTATTTTTGTTTACGGAGCGGGCCTGCTCAAAGGGATGCAATTTTCCACACACTTCGGCATACTCGAGGCGCTCAGGCAATGGGGCTTTCCGGTAAATCCCCTCATCGAAAAAGCAGATGATATTTCGGCCTGCATTGCCTATTTCGGACGCATCAGCTCGCTGCGCCCCGAGCTGCCCTATGAAATTGACGGAGTTGTTCTCAAGGTCAATGATCTGACCGTACAAGAGGTACTGGGAAGCGTCTCGCGCTCGCCCCGCTGGGCGCTGGCCTGCAAGTTTCCCGCGGCTCAGGCCACGACGCTCATCAGGGATATCGTCGTGCAGGTCGGAAGGATGGGAACACTGACTCCTGTAGCGGTGATGGAACCGGTCAACGTCGGCGGCGTCATGGTCAGCCGTGCCACGCTGCACAATGAAGACGAAATCAGGAAAAAAGACATCCGCATCGGCGATACAGTTGTGATTCAGCGGGCGGGAGATGTTATCCCGGAAGTCGTAAGCGTTGTGACTTCAAGACGAACGGGGGAGGAAAAGTTTTTTTACATGCCTTCGCACTGCCCGGAGTGCGGCTCAAATGTTGTCCGGCTCGAAGGAGAAGCGGCGCACCGCTGCGTCAATCTTTCCTGTCCCGCGCAAATAAAAGAGCATATCCGTCATTTCGCGTCGCGCGACGCGATGGATATAGACGGCCTGGGGGAGAAGGTCGCGGCCTCTCTTTTCGACGCGGGTCTGATTGCCGATCCGGCAGACCTGTATTTCCTGACGGAAGAAAAACTTCTGCCCCTGGAGCGAATGGCGCAAAAATCCGTCAGCAACCTGCTCGATTCGATACAGATGTCTAAAACTCCCGCCTGGGACAAGTTCATTTTCGCCCTCGGCATACGACATGTCGGTGAAAAAACGGCCAGGCTGCTGGCACAGCACTTTGCCGGTATTGATGAGTTGATGGGCGCGGACGTGGAAGATCTGACTCAAATAAAAGAAATCGGGCCGGAAATAGCGCACAGCATTGTCGGTTTTTTTTCAGAGCCGAAAAACAGGGAGGTCATCGACAAATTCCTCCGGGCCGGCATTTCACCCCTGGTGCAGCGGCAGCGGAAGGACAGGCCTCTTGACGGAAAATATTTTGTGTTTACCGGCACGCTGGAAACGCTCGGCAGAAACGAGGCCAAAACGCTTGTGCAGGATCTGGGGGGCACTGTCCAGGCCTCCGTGGGCGGCAAAACATCTTTTGTCGTCGCGGGCGCTTCGCCCGGCTCGAAACTGGAGCAGGCCAGAAATCGTGCTGTCGCGGTGATCACTGAAAAGGAATTTTTAAAACTCACAGGCAGGGACAAATCATGAAAAGAATGCACGTATACATCAGCGGCCGTGTGCAGGGAGTATTTTTTCGGGCGGAAACACAAAGGACGGCGACAAGCCTGAAACTGACCGGCTGGGTACGCAACATGGACGATGGCCGTGTGGAAGCCGTTTTTGAAGGCGAACCTGATGAAATCGAACGGATGCTTGACTGGTGCCATCAGGGTCCGCCTGCGTCGCGCGTGGATCGCGTGGAGGCTGCCGAGGAGGCTTTCACGGGGACAATGCAGGGGTTTCGCATTGTTTACTGACCGGCAGGCCGCGTTTGAAAAACACGCGGTTCACTCCACGCCCAGCTTTTCAATCCGATAGCGCAGTGAGTCAAATGTAACACTCAGCATCTCCGCCGCTTTTGTTTTCGAACCTTTTGTTTTCACCAGCGCCTTTTCAATGGCCCTCTTTTCAATTTTTTCCAGTTCGGCATTCAAGTCGATCCCCCCGTCCGGAATGTCCAGATCAATGGGCTTTTCGACTTCCTCCCGGTCCGCTCCGGTGGTCAGGGTCAGATTTTCGGGCAAAATGATGTTCGAAGTTTCCATCGCCACGCCGCGTTCGATGATGTTTTCCAACTCTCTGATATTGCCGGGAAAGGCGTGCCCCATGAGCAGCTCCATGCCGTAGGAGGAGATCGTTCTGACCTCCTTGCCGAATTCATGAGCGTATTTTTCGATGAAATGGCGGGTTAAAATGGGGATGTCCTCTTTTCTTTCCCTCAGTGGCGGCATGTAAATGGGAATAACATTGAGGCGGAAATAAAGGTCCTCGCGAAACTCGCCCTTTTTCACTTTTTCAGGCAGATCCTGATTGGTGGCGGAAATAATGCGTACATCCACTTTTATATCCTCCGCGCCACCGATGCGACGGAAGGTTTTTTCCTGGACAACTCTTAAAAGCTTTACTTGAAGAACCGGCGGTAACTCTCCGATTTCATCGAGAAATATCGTACCACCCCTGGCCAGCTCAAAAAGCCCCGCCCGATCGGCATAAGCACCGGTAAACGATCCTTTCATATAACCGAAAAGCTCGCTCTCGAGCAGATTCTCCGGTATTCCACCGCTGTTGATGGCCATAAAAGGCATGGCCGAGCGTGATGAATTGGTATGAATCGCCCGGGCAACCAGTTCCTTGCCCGTGCCGCTTTCCCCTAAAATAAGGATATTGGCCGGTGTATCCGCCACTTTTTTGATAGTGGAAAATATTTTGGTCATCTCTCTGCTCACGCCGATCATGCCGCAGAAAGACTCCTCCTGCACGTTTATGTCTGCAGCTTCCTGTGAGTTCATCAGACCTCTTCTGAGCAGGGCCTGACGGACAATCCGGATCAGCTCTTCGTTGCTGCCGCCTTTTTCCACATAGTCATAAGCTCCCTCTTTCATGGCATTTACGGCCGTTTCGCCCGAGGCGTAGGCGGTCATCAGGATTACTGTCGTGTCGGGGCGGTGGTCTTTGATTGTTTTGAGAAATTCAATACCGTCTATTTTGGGCATTCTCAGGTCCGTGATGACCAGATCGTACGCTGTTTTACGACACAGACTGATCGCTTTTTCCGGCCGGTCCGCCACCGTGACCTCATAGCCCTCCTTGGTCAGCATGATGCCCAGAAATTCTCTCATTTCCTGATCATCATCGAGTACCAGAATTTTCGCCATACAACGCTCCTTACAAGATAAATCACTTCTGTTCAGACGGGAGCCAGACCATCGCGTGTGTACCCTCACCGGGGCGGCTGGCGATCTTCAGCCTGCCGCCGTAACCGTCAACGATACGGCTGACGATGGCCAGCCCCAGGCCCGTTCCCTTTTCCTTATTGGTGTAAAACGGATCAAGAATATTATTCATATCTTTTTCTTCAATGCCGCATCCATCGTCACTGATTTTTATCATTATGTAATTTTTGCTATCTTCCAGTTTCCCGGGGCTGATTGCGATCCATATATTTCCACTGTCGCCGACGGCCTGCAGGGCATTGGTCATCAAATTTTGAATGACCTGACGTATCTGTTCTGTGTTTGCCTGAATCATATTGTGTCCCGCATAATTTCTTTTCAGATCCACCCCCTCTTTCCAGTCGCCCGACATTCTGATATTTTCCACGACTTCCTCGACAACATCAACGATATCGATTACTTGTCTGGATGCCGGTATCGGGCGGGCGAGCATCAGAAAATCACGCACAAAATTTTCGAGGCGGTTTTTGCTGCGCATGATAATCTGCATCAGTCGCCTGTCTGTCTCCTCGAGTCCGGTTCCCTGCGACAGCAGCTCGATGGAGCCGGTAATGGAGGCGAGCGGATTTCTCATTTCATGCGCGAGGCCCGCGGCCATCTCACCGATCAGGGCAAGCTTTCTGCTTTTTTCGAGACTTTCTTCCATGTGCTTGATTTCGGTAAGGTCCTGGAAGATAAGGATAAAGCCTATATGGCGGCCGCGGCCGTCCTTCAGGGAAGAAACCGAGCACCCCAGGGGAACCTGTGCCCCCTCCCCAATCGCTATTTTAACTTCCTTTCTGCTTCGCCCCGTGTCAACTTCCTTGTCGAAAAACATCCCGAATTCGGGGAAAACATCGCTGATCGGGCGGTTTTCAATATCACCAAACTGCACGCCGGTGATGTTTTGGGCCGCCTTGTTGAAAGTCTTGATACGCCCCTGCAGATTCGTTGTCATGATACCTGTCTCGACCGACTCGATGATGCTGCGGAAAAGAACGTCGAGCTGATCGAAGGCTGATTCCCGCTCCGCCAGAAGCGACCTTGTTTTTTTCTCCTGTTCGACGACAAAACTGGCGAGAAAGGCGACGATATAAAATGAAAGGACGTGAACAACGATCCTCAACGCAACGTCACCTGCCTTGAGCACATAATCACGTCCCATAATATAAAAACCAGGGGCGACATTGAAGTATTCAAGCTCCAGAATCAGAATGTAAGAGATGCTCGATAAAGACGCAACGACTAATGTTCCCCTTCTGCCGAGAAAAATAGCGGAATAGATAATCACCAAAGTGTACAAAAGCGAAGAATTGCTTGAGAAGCTGCCGGTCAGATAAACCAGGAAGGACACAAGCGCGATGTCGATCACTACCTGTGTGTATACATTCAGTTGATGGTACTTTACTTTTCTTAAAAGCAGTGTGTAGCCTGCCGACAGAAAATACATGACGGCAATTACAGCATAAGTCAGATACAAAGCACCTGCCGGGACGGAAAAAACCTGCTTTAACGTGTCCAGGAAAAAAGTGAACGCCAGCAGCGCGGACAGTATGATCATCCTGATGACAATCAGCAGTTTGAGTCTTCGTCTGGTCCTTTCATCCTGCACATCGGCCTGCGGCATATTGATTCCCGAATATTTTTCAGTTGATTCCTGAGAGATGATTGTATAGTATTTTTCCACTTTTCGCTAATATTTTGAACTTCATCATAAAAGGTAACCTCCTTCCATGCGCAGGCCTTTACTGTATCCGCTCATCGCGATGATCGGCGGCATACTGATCGGGGACCGGACGTTTTTACCGGCTGTTTGTCTTTTGACGGCCTTTGCGGCAGTACTTCTTTTGCTGCTGCCGGCCGTCAGGTCACAAAGCTGCCGTGCGGCTTTCGCCCTTATCCTCCTGTTTATGTGTCTGGTCGGCATGTTCAATATTCAGAGGCAGGCGTACAAGGCCGCGGACCACCGGCACATTGTGCACCTGGCCGGTCAGGGTGAGCTCACCGTCGAAGGCGTCGTCGTGAAGATTGAACCCCTTTCGGCGACTTATCACGGCGCCGTGGTGAGCTGCAGGCGCACACTCCGCAACAATCTTTATACTCCGGTCACCGGCAATATCCGCCTGACCTTTCCCGCTGATATGAATTTCCACTACGGGGACTTCATCCGCTTCCATACACAGGTCAGAAAAATTGAAAGTTTTAACAACCCGGGCTGCTTTGATTACGGGCGCCACCTGCGTCGAAAGGGCATTTACGTTTCAGGATATGTGTCCGGCCGGGCCGGCATTGTACTGATAAGGCAAGGCGCGGCAAATCCCTTCGTACGCAAGTTGGAAAACCACCGTCTGTCACTGACAAAACTTATTTACGCCAATGCCTCATCGCCGCAACGCGAGATCATCGAAGCGATGATCCTGGGGAATAAAAAATCGATCCCCGCAGATGTGCGGGACTCTTTCGCCAAAACAGGCACGGCTCACATTCTGGCGATATCGGGGCTGCACGTAGGCATGGTGGCGGCAAGCTGTTTTTTCCTGTTTCTTCTTTTCATGAAAACTTCCGAATACCTGATGCTCAGATTCAACGTGATCAAACTGGCCACGGCCGCCTCGTTCATCCCGGTTGCCGCCTATGCCCTTATCGCCGGTATGGGAACACCCGTGCTGCGCTCCGCGCTTATGGCGCTGGCTTTTTTTACCGCATTGCTCATCGGCAGACAAAAAGACCTGTACCAGACTCTTTTTCTCGCGGCGTTGCTTATTTTAACCGCAATGCCGGAGGCTGTGTTTGAAATCTCCTTCCAGCTGTCTTTTGCCGCGGTTTTTGCCCTTATCCATATTGTCCCGAAATTCAGCAATGTGCAAATTCCCTTTTTATCCGGCACGCCCGGTCCTGTAAAATCACTGGTCAGGCGCACATACCTTCTGTTTGTAGTATCCGCCGCCGCCACGGCAGGTACATTGCCGCTCATCGCTTTTTATTTTAACCGTATCTCCGTTGTGACCCTGGCTGCCAATCTCATTGCCGTACCTCTGATGAGCATGCTGGTTTTGATTCCTGCGCTTTGTGCCGTACCGATTGCTTTTTTCTGGCCGGCCGCGGCTGGTTTTTTCATCAAAACAGCGGCATTTTTCACTGAAATTTCCGTGTCGATCATCAACAGGCTGGCTGCACCGTCTTTTGCCTCTTTTGCCATTTTCAAGCCGACCATTGTAGAAATAATCATTTTCTACATCCTTGTGTTTGCTCTGGCAGAGATATTCACGCCGGCGGGCAAAAAAGCACCGGACGGCCTCACTGCACGTCACTTGCGTGTTGTGAAAGCGATTGTGCTCATTTGCGCCCTTTTTTTCATCATCGACGCCGCTTATTGGATCGCAAAAGACAGGTTCAGCCGGCAGCTTACAATCACGGCCATTGACGTGGGACAAGGATCGTCAACACTGGTGCGGATGCCCGGTGGCGTCAATATGCTGATCGACGGCGGAGGGTTTCACGACTCCTCATTTGACATGGGCAAGTCCGTCATCGCCCCCGTCTTATACGCCGAAAGAATCGGTAAAATAGACATTGTCGTACTCACCCACCCGCATCCGGACCACCTTCAGGGACTTATTTATATTGTGAACAATTTTCATGTCCGTGAAGTGTGGTACAACGGCATAAAAACGGATGACGATCTTTTCCGGCTTTTCGAAAAAGCGATAAGCGACCATGGCATAAAACCGAGAGTTCTCTCGGCGGGGGACGCGCCGGTGATCATTTCCGGCGTCACTTTTGAGTGCCTGTGGCCCGGACCACTGCCGGCGAAGGCAGGTCAATACCTCTCACACAACGAAGTCAATGACACTTCTCTCGTTTTTAAAATAGTCTTCGACAAAGCAAGTTTTCTCGTCACGGGTGACATTTCCCGTATTGTCGAGACCGCCTTGATTGATCGGGGGCATAATCTGAAGGCAGATCTTCTTTTTGTGCCTCATCACGGCTCCGTTCATTCCAGCTCGGAGAATTTCATCAAAGCTGTTTCGCCCCGTTACGCACTTATCAGTGCGGGCAGAAAAAACATGTTCGGCCATCCCCATCCACGGGTTCTCGAACGGTACTTATCACGGGGAGTTGAGGTATTGCGCACCGACCGCCTGGGGGCAATCATGGTGCAAACAGACGGCGAAAATCTCAGTGTCGCTCCGTTTAAGCAATAACCGCCGGCATTCATCTAAAATATCAATAATTATTGTAAAACGTCAGTTTTTAAGCTATAGGGACGCAACTTTAATTTACAGGAGAAGCACATATGTCCATGCAACAGACACTGATTATCATTAAACCGGACGGCCTGGTAAAATCATTGACCGGAAACATCATTTCCCGTCTGGCCGAAGCGAAACTGACCATCATGGGCGCGAAAGTCGTGCGCGTCAGCAGGCAACAGGCGGCCAAACATTATGAACATCTTAAAGACATGCCTTTTTTTGAAGAGCTGATCTCATATATCGTGGGAGATGTGCATAAAACCCACCGGGTGCTCGCACTGGTTTACCAGGGAGAGGACGCGATTGCCAAAATCCGCGATATCGTTGGAGATACCAACCCGGAAAACGCCAATCCCGTCTCCATCAGGGGCGCCTACGGCAGGATAACGACTACCGGTGTTTTTGAAAACGTCGTTCACGCCTCCTCAAGTGAAGAAGACGCGGAAAAAGAAATCAAACTATGGTTTGAACCTGAAGAGATCATCGAAGATATTTATCCGGTAAAGCAGGTAACGCTAAACGATGTTCAAAAAATCGTCTGGGCCTGATTCAGAAACAGTCTCATAAATTGAACGTGCGTCAGACATGCCTCCGGAAACAGATATCCGGAATCAGCAAAGCTGCTTTGACCCCGGATGCCACCTTGCGTGCAACGTATTGCTACGATGAGTGAGGCATGCGCCGCTGTGAGTCCACAGGCATTACAAAACCTTTTATTGTAATTAAGATATGAACAAAATCACCGCCATCAAAGGCATCAAAGACATCCTCCCGGCAGACGCCCCGGTATGGCACAAAGTGGAAACAGTGGCCCGGGACATATTTGAGCGCTTCGGGTTTCGCGAAATCCGTGTGCCGATTATGGAAAAAACCGTTCTTTTCCAGCGCAGCATCGGCGAGACTACGGACATCGTGGAAAAAGAGATGTACACCTTTCGCGATCGCGATGACGAGCTTCTCACATTGCGCCCGGAAGCCACCGCCTCGATCATCCGCGCCTATATCGAACACAATATGGCCGCGGCCGACTCCATTGTGAAACTGTTCACATTCGGGCCGATGTTTCGCCGGGAGCGCCCACAGAAAGGGCGTTTCCGCCAGTTTCACCAGATCGACGTCGAGCTTTTCGGCGACGAAACCCCCGCTGCCGACGCGGAAGTCATTTTCATGTTGATCCATTTTTTCGAAACGCTGGGCCTGAATCAGTTGTCGCTCGAGATCAATTCACTGGGCTGTAAGGCCTGCCGGCCGCAATTTTCAAAAGCTGTGGTCGATTTTCTAAAGGGCTCTGAAAGCTCCCTTTGTCCTGACTGCCAGCGGCGCATCCACACCAATCCGCTGCGCGTATTCGACTGCAAAGTGGAGGACTGCGCTTCCGTCATCATGGACGCTCCCTTGATTACGGAGTATCTGTGCACAGACTGCGACACGCATTTTGCCTCCGTCAAGTCGCTTTTGGCAGACCTGAAGATGTCTTTCACCGTGAACCCCAAAATGGTGCGCGGCCTGGACTACTACACAAAAACCGCCTTCGAGGTAAAGACAGGCTCTCTGGGGGCGCAAAATTCTCTGGCCGGCGGTGGCCGGTACGACGGCCTGGTCAGCTTCCTGGGCGGCCCGCAAGTGCCGGGCATCGGCTTCGGCATCGGGATGGAAAGACTCATCGCCTGCCTGCCTGCCGACCCTGCCGGGAAATTCAGCACGGATATTTTCGTTGCCGCGCTGGGAGCACCGGCGCAAAAAATCGGTTTCCGACTGACTAATGAACTGCGCCGCGCCGGCATTTCCGCGGCCATGGATTATTCAGACAAAAGTCTGAAAAGCCAGATGAAGCGCGCCGACAGACAAAACAGCTCTTACACGCTCATCATCGGGGAAAGAGAAATAGAAGAAAACCGCGCCGAGCTGCGCGACATGAACACCAAACAGCAACAGAGCCTTCCTCTGGAAGATATTTGTCCGGCTTTGGTGAAGATCATCAAAAAGAGGTAAATAACGGTGAGCCGCTTTATCGAAGAAGAAAAAAGAACTCATTATTGTGGTCAGGTGAGCGCCCGCGACGAAGGCAATCAAGTCGTCCTGTTCGGCTGGGTGCAGCGACGCCGGGATCTCGGTGGACTTATCTTCGTAGATCTGCGCGATCGCGAGGGCATCGTCCAGATTGTTTTCGACCCTGATTCCGACGAGGCGCTTCACGCAGAGGCACGTAAAATACGCGGTGAATACGTTCTTGCGGTCAGAGGTGAAGTGCGCAGACGGCCTGCCGGTATGGAAAACCCGCATATGTTCACCGGGCAGATTGAGGTCACCGTTTCCGCCTTTGAGATACTCAATGAAGCCAAAACTCTGCCTTTTTCCCCCGAGGACGAAGATGTCTCCGAAAACCTCCGCTTGAAATATCGTTATCTCGATTTGCGCCGCCCGGCCATACAGAAAAACCTGATCCTGCGCAGCCGGCTGGCCATCGCCACAAGGCAGTATTTCAACGAAAACGGGTTCATTGAAGTAGAAACCCCGTTTCTGGGCAAGAGCACCCCGGAGGGGGCAAGAGATTATCTCGTCCCGAGCCGCATCACCAAAGGCGCTTTTTATGCCCTGCCCCAGTCGCCGCAGATATTCAAACAGCTTTTGATGGTGTCCGGGTTTGACCGCTATTTCCAGATCGTCAAATGCTTCCGCGATGAAGACCTGCGGGCCGACCGCCAGCCGGAATTCACGCAGATCGACGTGGAAATGTCCTTCATTACAGAGGACGACATTATAAACATGATGGAAGGCCTGATGAAAACCGTCTTCAAGACCTGCCTGGATATAGACCTTCTGCTGCCCTTCCCCCGCCTGAAATATGCCGACGCCATAAGCCGTTACGGGAAGGACAACCCGGACATCCGCTTCGGCATGGAAATTGTCGATCTGACCGATATTGTCAAAAATTCCGGATTCAAAGTTTTTTCCGACGCGGCAGGCTCCGGGGGAGCGGTCAAAGCAATCAGGGCCGAGGGTGCCGCCTCTTTGTCGCGCAAGGAGCTCGACGGCTTGAAGGACTTTGCCGCGGTTTACGGAGCCGCGACGCTGGTATGGGCCAAAGTCAATGCCGCCGACTGGACTTCGCCCGCTTTCAAATTTCTCACGCCGCAGGAGGCAGAGACGATCGGCCTGGCGATGAATGCCACGGAGGGGGATCTCATTCTTTTTACCGCCGGCACGCAGAAAGTCGTCAGTGACGTGCTGGGAAATCTGCGCCTGCACCTGGCAAAAAAGCTCAATCTGATCGACCCGAAAGCGCTCGCCTTCACCTGGGTCACCGAATTTCCACTTATGGAATTTTCAGAAACGGAACAAAGGTTCGTCTCCACGCACCACCCGTTCACATCTCCGTTTATCGAGGACCTGCCTTTTCTGGCCACTGACCCAGCCAGGGTGCGCGCCCGCGCCTACGACCTGGTGCTCAACGGTTCGGAAATAGGCGGCGGAAGCATCCGCATCCACCGCAGGGACATTCAGGCGCAGGTGTTCAGCGCGCTGGGGCTCGGCGACGAAGACGCACGAGAGAAATTCGGCTTTCTGCTCGACGCGCTCGAATTCGGGGCGCCGCCTCACGGCGGGCTGGCTTTCGGTCTGGACCGCCTGACGATGATCATGACCGGCGCTGACTCCATACGTGATGTCATCGCTTTTCCGAAAACGCAGAAAGCCGCCTGCCTGATGTCGGAAGCTCCTTCTGAAGTCAGCAGCGAACAGCTGGCGGAATTGTCGCTCAAAATCGTTTAAGGCGGGTTTGCTCATCAGGTTGGAACCCCCTGCTTCATGCAGAGGCTACCCCGGCATGTTCAGTCGCCAAACAGCCTCCACTGATCGAAAGGACTCTTCGCGTCTTTAGTTTTCTGTGGCGATATTTCCTGTATGAACCGCGACGGAGCCAGGGCAAGAGGTCCCCGGCCGGAATAGTCAACGGCCGGATAGCTCAGATAAAGCTGGTCTCTGGCGCGCGTGAGGGCGACATAAAACAACCTGCGTTCCTCCTGCTCGCCCCCCTCCTCCTTGAGGGCGCGGGCAAGCGGAATCATGCCGTCGGCGCACCAGATCAAAAACACATATGACCATTCCAGTCCCTTTGCCTGGTGGATCGTGCTCAAAACAACTTTATCCGTCCCGACTGCGCTCTCCTCCTCATGTGACATATTGGTCAAAAGCGCCAGTTCATTTAAGAAATCTTCCATGCTGTCGAACCTGGAGGAAAACTGCCCGAGTTGGATTAAATCCTCTTCTCTGGCCGACGCGTCGCTGTAGACAGACTGAAGGTAGGTACGATATCCGCCGCGGTTAAGCAGCTCGCTGATGATCCGTTCAGGTGTACGTTCAGCGCGGTCAATCACCAGCAGCTCCAACAGCGTCTTGCGGCACTTTTCCGCTCCGGCTTTCGCCGCCTTAGGGAGGTGGCATTCAAATTCTTGTTGTGCAAACACCATTAGCGGGTTTGTCTCTGGTTTGAGAAGCCGCCATATTTTCTCACAAGTGACTTTACCGATTCTCGGGTATGACATCAGTATTCTGCGCCAGGCCAGCTCGTCATGCGGATTCGTCAGAATGCGCATGTATGAAGTCACATCCTTGATATGCGCCTGCTCGAAAAACCTGATACCGGAGCGTATTTCGAAAGGGATATCGCGCCGGACAAATTCCATCTGCACTTCCATCGAATGATAGTGGGCGCGGTACAAGACGGCTATTTCGCTAAAAGGCACGCCGCTGCGGGCAAGCTCTGCAACACGCTGGGCGACAAAATCCGCCTGCCTTAAAACATTCTGCGCGACGACAATCACCGGCCTCATCCCTTTGTGACGCACCGCCTTCAGCGCTTTGGGGTACTGGTTTTCGTTGTTGTTGATACTCAGATTGGCCATCTGCAGAATTTCCGGCGTGCTGCGGTAATTGGTTTCCAGTTTGAATATTTTACAATCCGGATAGCGCTTGGGGAAGGTGATGATGTTTTCGAAATTCGCGCCACGAAAAGAATAGATGCTTTGCGAATCATCGCCAACCACCATCAGATTGCCATGAACCGAGGCCAGCATATCCACAATATCGGCTTGTATGATATTCGTGTCTTGGTACTCATCCACCAGCACATGACGAAAACGGCTCGAAAGCGCGTGTAAAACGTCCGGATGCTCCTCAAGAAGCCTGCGGCAGTTGAAAAGCAGGTCGTCAAAATCCATCACATTGAGGTCATTTTTTTTTTGCAGGTAAAGACAGGCGATCTGCTGTATTTCGTCAGTGAAATGCAAAAAGAAGGGATAGCGCGTGGCAATCACTTCCTCCAGCGTGGTTTGGGTATTGACGGCCAGAGAGATTATTTCCGCGATGATATTACTTTTTGGAAATTTTGTGGACTTGACGTCTATTTTGAGATCAGCCATGGCTGAGGCTATAACCTGTCTGGCGTCTTCACTATCCGCGATGGAGAAACTGTTTTGATAGCCGAGGCGAAAGGCGTACTGCCGTAAAAAGCGATGGGCTATGGAATGAAATGTACCGCCCGTAATTTTTCCCGTATAGCAATGAGCGATTTCCTCCACCCGCCCCAGCATGGCACGCGCCGCTTTATTGGTAAAGGTGGCCAAAAGAATGCTTTGTGCCGGCTCGCCCGACTCGATCAGGCGTGCCACACGGTAGGTCAGGGTCCTGGTTTTCCCGCTTCCCGCACCCGCCAAAACCAGCAGCGCCCCCCCTTTTTCCATTACAACGCGGTATTGTTCGGAATTGAGTTCGGTTTCATAGTTGATCATTGAAAGAACTGCGCTCAGGCGCTTATGGCCTTCTTGATTTCTGAGACCGTGTCATCAGCGACGAGTGAGAGAAAATTTTTTAACAATCCTTCTTTTTCGTAATAGCCGATCAGGGGCGCCGTTTTCTGATTGTAAATTTCCAGACGGTTATTGATGGCCTCGACCGTTTCGTCGTCCCTCTGTATGGTTTCGTGATCGCACAGCAGACAGGTTCCGTCCTGCCGGGGGGGATTATTTTTAAGATTGTAAATGGCCTGGCAAGATGGATTGCAGCAGGTGCGACGGGTCGTCAACCGCTCTAGAATGATTTCCCGGGGCACTTCGAGGTTGGCCACAAAATCCAGACTGACACCCAGCCTGCCGAGCAGTTTTTTGAGCTCTTCGGCCTGTGCAATTGTCCGCGGGAAACCGTCGAGAATAAAACCCTTCTGGCAGTCAGGTTCTTTGAGCCTTGCCTCCATGATTTCCATAATCAGAGAATCAGGCACCAGATCCCCCCGGTCCATGTAATCTTTCGCTTTCTTCCCGAGTGTCGTTTCTTCCTTAACGGCACTGCGCAGAATATCGCCCGTGGAAATCTGCACTGAACCGTCAAACTCCTCAAGCAGTTTGGCCACCGTGCCCTTACCCGCGCCCGGTGCGCCCAGAAGTATGATGCGCATTGTTTTTTACGGCTCCCTGTTCTTTTTTAATGTAAGCTGGCGCGTTTATATTGCATAATACCCGCAAGGTCAAGGCAATTAAGGTTTTGCTGAGCCTGCCGGGACCAACTGGATTTCGAATAACTGCGGCCAGAATTTTCCCGTCACAAAAACCCGCCCCGTCTTTGCGTCATAAGCAATCCCGTTTAACACATCCGCCTGAACATGAGGTTGAATCAGGCGGCGAAGCGAGCTTAAGTCAACCCAGGAGGCAACCCGGCCGTCGGCCGGGGATATCCGGGCAATGACGTCCTGCATGAAAACAACTGCCCAAATTTCGCCCGCGATGTATTCCAGTTCGTTGAGGCCGCCTACGGGCGTGTCACCGTCATGGACGGTTATGGCCCTGATCACGGCAAACGTATCCGGATCCCGGAAGGTGATTGCCGATGAGCCGTCGCTCATCAGCAGATGTCTGCCGTCGGTGGTCAATCCCCAACCCTCACCCGGACAGGCGAATTGATCGGTTCTTTTCAATGAGTCCGCTTCATAGACAAAGACGGTCCGCTCCCGCCAGGTCAGCTGGTATATTTTCCCTTTCAGCAGGGCAATGCCTTCACCGAAATATTTGTCAGGGAGACGGATTTCGCGAAGGGTTTTTCCTGTTTGTATATCCTTGCGGGCCAGCACCGACTTGCCGTAAAGGCCGGTCGACTCATAAAAATGCCCCTGATAAAAAAACAGTCCCTGAGTGAAAGCACCTGCATCATGCGGATAGACGTTTTTGACGCGGACAGAGGCTACCGGAGCCACGGTTTTCAGCGATTTTAAAAAGGCTGACTGCATTTTGCGGTTTACGTGATTTGCCTCAAGCGCCTCGGGCAGAAAAATCAGCATCAGTGTAACGACGAATACGATGACACCTGCACGCACTGGTTTTATATCTGTGAAACAATGAGATTTCATCCGTATGCCCCCCTGGTTTTTATACAATAAGTGCGCTCTCCAATAAAGCATTTGCTATCTGAAATTATTTCCTGTAAAATTAAATACATGAAATTCACAACAGATGAGTTTTTGAAAATTTGCAAAAATATACCCTTTCTGGCGTGCCTTTCACCCAGAGAGCTGTCAGAAATTGAATCCGTGGTCATTGTCAGAAAATTTCTGAAGAATCAGGTGATTCTGCTCGAAGAGGACGACCCGTCGTATTTTTATTTCATAATTACCGGCAGAGTCAAGGTCATCAGGTACAATGAAGCGGGCAAAGAGCTGATGCTGGCCATTCACAAGCGGTACGACTATTTCGGCGAAATGGCCATTCTGGACGGCAGGACATCGCCGGCCACGATTATCGCGATGGATGACTGCACAATCGGTTTTATGACCAGGGCCAATTTTAACAAATTCATCATGAGCAATGAAAAAAGTCTCCAGCAGATCATCTCGCTTCTGTGTCTGCGGCTCAGGGATGCCTGGTCCATGCTGAATATTTTCGGTTTTGCGGAAGCAGGTGACAAAGTGCGCGCCGCTTTGAAGATGCTCAGCCAGAAATTCGGCACTGATGAAAAAAACGGCACGATCATTCATATCAAACTGACCCATAAGGATGTAGCTAACTTTGCAGCCGTCTCCCGGGAGACGGCCAGCAGGATCATCAGTTCCATGATGAAAGCAGGGGAAATAGAAATGATCGACCACAAATATTTCCTTTTAAAGCACTCCTTCTTCGACAGAGTCAGGGTTTTGTGACTGAGGTCACCCCCGGTTAATTTAGTTTTCATTGAATTAATTCGATAACAGTATTGGGAGCGATTTTAATCCGTAAGTTAGTTGCAGCGGCGCGGCTTTTACAAACTTGGATTACCCGTAAATGTCTGTGATTTAATCTGTCGTAAACGGGCGGGGGTTGTTTTTTCCGGCAAGGCCGGGTATATTGTTAGAAAAAATAACGGGAAGCTATGTATTTAGACTACTGGAATTTACAAAAAGCGCCGTTTGACAATGTGCCGGATCCTTCCATGTACGCGGATTGCCACGAATCCATGGAAAAGGTGATTGCGGAAACGGTTTTCGGAATCAAACAGGCCGATGAGGACTTTGTCGTCATCATCGGCGCGGTCGGATCCGGCAAGACGCTCGCGCTCAAGGTGATTATGGACTCCCTTGAGACAGATAAATACAAGCCTGTCCTGATCACAAGCCCTTCCATACCTTTTGCCCGGCTGCTTAAGGAAATCATCAGCCAGATTACCGGTGAACCGTGCGCGGAGAACAGAAAAGTCCATCTGCTGCAGACCTTTCATCGTCTCCTGTTCAAGACAATGGAAAAAGGGCGGAAAATCGTTATTTTCATCGATGAGGCTGATTCACTGTCACCTGCCAATCTGGACAATTTGCGCCTTCTGACCAGCATGCAGGATGATCAGAGAAATCTTTTCACTCTGGTGCTGGCCGGCCAGACACAACTGGCGCGTCGCCTCGAACATCCCAAAAGGGAGAATCTGTTTCAGCGCATCGGCATTTACGGCCGTATCGATAAACTCCCGTCGCCGGAAGCGGTAAAAAAATATGTCGAAACGAGGCTGCATCTGGCCGGCACACAAAAAATGATTTTCCCGACTGAAAGTATCCGGGCCATCTGGGAAAATTCGGACGAGGGGGTGCCGCGTCTTGTCAACAGGATATGCAAATTGTGTATGATAGAAGCCGCCGGCGGCGGTTTAACACAGGTATCTGCCGAACTGGTCTCGCAGGCGGCCCAAAGATTTAAGAAACTGGGCGAGGCGGCCATTCAAAGACGCAAACCACGCTGCGCTCCCGATGATTTTGAGATCTCAGATGTTGTTGAAATGACCGAAGAGGTCATCGAGATGATCTCCGCTCAGTCAACCGCCGATAATGAAAAAAAACCGGTTGAGGAGAACCCCCCGCTTGATGCAACGGAGTCGAGAGATGCCGGACAGACGCCGTTTGCCGCACAGGAAACTGAAACTGAAACTCCTGTCGGTTTTGAGCCTCCCCCCGCCCCTTTGCTGACACAGGGGACTGACGCACGGGATTCTCTGCCTGCAGTCGTTGACGATGCTGAAACAGTCGCCGCGCCGAAATTGAATCCTGAATCCCTAGCCCGGCACGAAGGTGACGCAGAAGCGGAAAGTATAATTATTGAAACTGAAGCGGGAGCTGAAACACAAACATCCAAAGAAGAGCTTCCGCCTGACGATGAAAAACCGGCATCAGACGACGAGGGAAAAATTGATGAAATCACCATCGGCGGGCATACGATACGCCTGGACATTCCCCAAGAGATACTGCAGCGGGTAAAATCCTTCAACCGGGAAAGCGCACTGAAGTCGGCCGGCTTCTGGGCCGCAAAGCTTCTGAAAAACAACCCGCAGCTCACCGCTTCGCCGCAGTCGGACCCGGTCTATATCTGGAATGAAATAAAAGACTCCATACTCAAAAGGCTGTCGATGTAACTTTGCCGTTCAGAAGGGTTCACTATGATAAAAACGGATAAAGCCGCACAAAAAAAACGTCCTGGAAAAAATAAGGAACGTCATGCTGAAGATTATGAACTTGTCATTTCCCACTACAAAAACCTCATTACCAAAAACGAAAATGTGACCGATGCCTACACCAATATGGGCTTCATTTACCTGGAAAAAGAAGATTTCGAAGAGGCATTGAAATGCTTTCTCAAGATACTTGAAATCGCGCCGCACACCGCCGGGGCCTTTAACAACACAGGCTATGTCTATGAAAAAATGGACAGGCCGGACATGGCCAGGCAGTATTATGAAAAGGCCCTGTCCGTGGATACCGGCAACCTGGAGGCCGTCATCAACATCGGTCATCTTTACGAGCTGCAGGGAAATTATCACGACGCGGTCAAACAGTATAAAAAAGCCGTGGACATGGACCCGGACAATGAAACACCCCGCTTCTGCCTGGCTGTTTTATATGACACACACGATATGTTTGATGAGGCGATACAGCAGTACGAGGAGATCACCAGAAAGAATCCCGGTCACATCAAATCCCTCTACAACATGGGCAGAATTAATTTTCAATGGGGAAATTATGCGGCGGCCGAGGCATTGTTCAAAAAAGTTCTCAAACTGGATCCGGAAAACGCCTCAGTCTGCAACAGCCTGGGCCTGATTCGAGAATTCAGCAAGGAATATCCGGAAGCGCTGGACTTTTACCGGAAATCACTTTTAATCAATCCCTTCCACGAAGAGACAAATTTCAATCTGGCCGCTTTGCAGTACGCTCTTTTCCGCGTCTCGCCGGAAAACGCCAAACTAGATGAAATCATCCGCAGACTGAATTTTGTCATTTCATTGAACCCTTTCCACCCCAAAGCGGAAAAGCTCCTGGACAAGATCCAGGAAGAAAGAAAAAGCCGGACATCTTCTTAAACAGTCTGACGCGGAAAAACAGGCTTACCCGGCGCTGCATCCGCAGGCCGCAAGTAAACAGGTGTGGTTTTTTGTATATCTAAAAGATCGCGGCTCCGATATTTTTCCACGGCCAACAGCCCTACAGCCCAGGCGCGAATAAACTGACTTTCGGCAAAGACAAGCTGATTCCTTCCGGGAGACGAGTTGATCACCGCGGCATATTTAACGGCCCCGTCGCCTACATAAACAACCTCTTCATAAGGGCAATCAGCAATATTTTGCGGCGCCGTTGCCGTCTCCGGGCCGAGCGGATGCAAAAAACCGTCCTCATCTGAACGGAAATAGGCCAGATAGACCTGGCCGCGGCCCGCATCCATCATCGCAGCAACAGTGCCCGTGCTATGGCGCGCGTTTAACGCCAGAGCATGCAGGGACGAAACTCCCGCACCGGGTTTTCCTGTCGCCATCATGAGCCCTTTGAGCGTGCTCAGCCCGATGCGCAAGCCGGTAAAGGAGCCGGGCCCCAGCGTGCAGGCAAACAGATCGATCTGCCGTATGTGAACACCGCTGCCGGCGCAGGCCTGCCCGATTGCGGGCAGGAGAACCTCTGAATGGTTTTTCCCGGCGTTGATCATTACGTCATATACGACAATGTCATCTTCTAGAACGGCAACGGAAGCGGTTTTGGCCGATGTGTCAAAAGCGAGTGTCAGCATACTATTTGAAAAATTTCAGTGCGTCATTGATAAACTTGATATCGAGTCTTTCGATGTCGATCATGATGACGAACAGCATCAGCATCAGTAAAACAACGAAACCAATCTGAGTCGACCACTCCTTCACCTTCTGTGGAATCGCCCTTCTGGTCACTATTTCAATAAGGTAGAAAAGGACATGCCCCCCGTCCAGAACAGGCACGGGAAAGAGGTTGATGACACCGAGATTGATGGAAAGAATGGCCATAAAAAGGATAAAACTGACGACGCCCTCCCTGGCCTGCCTGCCCGCTGTCTGAGCGATGAAGATCGGGCCTCCGAGCGTCCGCGGCGAAACTGCGCCTTTGATCATCTTTGCAATGACGACAACCGTCAGTTTGCTGAATTCCCATGTCCTGTCCAATGAGGAAACAAAAGCAGCCGCGGGATTTTTTCTTTCGATGACTTCGCCCTTTTCCGGGTATAACCCCATGGCGGCCGTTTCTTTTCCGATGCCGGCCGGACCTTTCCGCCCGCCCGTTACAGTTAAAGTCATTTGCCTCCCGCCGCGCAGCACGACGAATTGCAGCCCGTCGCCGGAAGCATCTTTAAAAATGTCCTCCATGTCCTCCCAGCAAAAAACCTTCTTTCCGTCGGCTGAAATGATTTTATCACCCTGCAGGAAACCAGCTTTGTGGGCCGGCGAATCCGGTTTTATCTGCCCGACGACGGCATGAGTATTTCCCGCCGCCTGGATTCCAATGAGATAAACGGAGACCTCTTCGCCTAACACATTCTTTTCACGGGATGCTTTGGGTTTGACGGTAAAGGTTTTCTCCACGGCGCCTCTTCGGGCGATCACCTCAAGTTCTTTGCCTTCAGAAGCGAACACGACCGGCCTGATCTCATCCCAGTAGGTTATTTTCCGACCGTCGATGGAAAGTATCGTATCGCCCCGGAGCATCCCCGCCTCCTTGGCGGCGGAGCCTTCCGGCATCTCACCGATCACCGCCAATGTATGGCTCACAGGAGAAATCCCCAGACGGTAAACGGAATCTTCCTTGCCGAAGATATCTTTCACGCCGGTAAGGCGCGGTTTTACCATGACGGTTTTTTCTTCATCGCCGCGCCGGACACCCACCGACAGATCTTTTCCTTTGGAGGCCTGTAAGATCTCGTCGATTTCTGTCCAGTAGGATATTTTTTTGCCATCAATGGAGGTGATGGTGTCCCCGGCAACAATGCCCGCCTCTCCCGCAGCCGAGCCGGGCAAAGTCATTCCGACAATCGGGGCCAGGTTAGGAAGACCATAAACAAACACAATACAGAAGATGACCAGCGCCAGAAAAAAATTGGAAAATGGCCCGGCCAGCACGATAAGCAGACGCTTCCACGGCGGTTGGACGGAAAAGGAGCGCTTTGCATCTTCGGGGGGAAGTTCCTCCGCACCTGCTTCCCCGAGAAGCTTTACATACCCGCCCAGGGGGATCCAGGAGATGACATATTCAGTTTCTCCTATTTTTTTCCCGATAATTTTACGTCCGAAGCCCAGGGAAAACTTCTCCACGCCGACACCGCAGGCGCGCGCCACCAGAAAATGCCCCAGTTCATGTACGAAAATGAGTATCCCGAGTAAAACAACAAAAGATATTAAGGTTACCAATGTGTCACCCTCTCTTCATTTGCTCAATGGCCTGATTTGCCTGCCGTCTGGCCTCCCCGTCAGCCGCCAGCACATCCGCCAGTGACGGGTTCTTCACGGCCGGGCATCTGCTCATCACCCTTGCAATAATGTCCGGCAGGTCCACGAAACGAATTTTCTCTTCCAGAAATGCCCCCACAGCGATTTCGTTGGCTGCATTCATCACAGCCGGAACCGCCCCTCCCCTTCGCCCCGCTTCAAAAGCAAGCTCCAGACAGGGAAATCTGCGCAGATCAGGCGGATAAAAATCCAGCCGCCCCTCCTTGGAGAGGTCAAGCGCCGGCAAATCATTTTGGATACGCTGCGGATAGGCCAGCGCGTATGCTATGGCAATACGCATATCGGCAATCCCGAGCTGCGCCAGAACCGACCCGTCGATCATTTCCACGAGTGAATGAACGACGCTCTGAGGGTGAATTAAAACATCAATACGTGAAATGTCCACATCAAAAAGCCATCTGGCTTCAATCACCTCAAGCCCCTTGTTCATCAGGGAGGCGGAATCCACCGTGATTTTTTTGCCCATTTTCCAGCGCGGGTGACGCAGTGCCTGCGCCACCGTCACTTTTTTTAGTCCGGCCTGCGTCAGATTATAAAACGGCCCGCCCGAAGCGGTCAGAATCAGTCTCTTGAGCAGATTTTTTTTCTGTCCGGACAGGCACTGGAAAATAGCACTGTGCTCACTGTCCACCGGCAGAATCATGACTTTCTTTTTTTTCGCTCTTCTGGTCACGATCTGCCCGGCCGCCACCAGGGTTTCCTTGTTGGCCAGAGCGATGGTTTTTCCTGCCTCGATGGCCGCCAGCGTCGGCTTCAGACCGGCAGCCCCGGAAATAGCGGAAAGCACAATGTCGGCACGCGGGCTGGCAGCTGCTTCCTCGATGCCTGATGCACCGTAAAGTATCCTTGTCCTTGAGTTTCCCGTCAGGCGCTTGAGCTCCCCGGCCGCCTGCTTCGTGGCACATGCGGCAACGGATGGTTTAAACAGGGCAATCTGGCGGGCCAGCTCCTTGATGTTGCCGCCCGCGGTAAGGGCCACAACCTTGAATTTTTTCGGGTTTTTAGCGACAACATCGAGCGCGCCAATCCCTATGGAGCCGGTTGCCCCCAGGATGGTAATCTTTTTCATCACCCAATCACGAAAACACGGTAGTAGTAAACGAAAGGCGCCACAAAAATCAGGCTGTCGAGCCTGTCGAGCAGCCCTCCGTGCCCCGGCAGCAGCGCACTGGCATCCTTGCGCCCATAGTGCCTCTTTATAGCGGATTCACAAAGATCGCCCAACTGACCGATAATACCGCCGACCAGCCCCAAAATGGCAAAATGAAAAACAGGTATGCAGCGAAGGAAAAAATATCCGTAAATTAAAGAGGCGAAGGTCGCCCCTGCGATCAGTCCAAGCGTGCCTTCAACCGTCTTGCCGGGGCTCACCGCAGGAATCAGTTTTCTTTTTCCGAGTGATTTGCCGACGTACAAAGCCACGGTATCTCCGATAATTGCGATCACCAGTACCAGAATGATCCAGTAAATCCCTTCTTCGAGCTTGCGCAGTAAAATGAAATGTGAAGTAAGGAAGGAAACATAAACCACGCCTAAAACAACCTTGGCCACACTGAGAACGTCGAGGGTCTGTTCATTGACTCGCCACAGAAATATAATGAAAACGGCCATCACCATGAAAGCCACACAGGCTGCCAGCATCTGAAAATCCCCCAGATAAAAGACACAGGGAATAAAAAGGGAAAAAATGAGGCCCGTGATTTTTTCCTTCAAAAAACCCGGCCCGAAGACGATACGGTTGTACTCCCACAAGCCGCCGGTCACAACCAGTGCGATCAGGACAGTCAAAACCTCGAGGGAGCCGAAAATTATGACAGCCAGCAGGGCAGCCGCCAAAACAAGTCCTGTCGCCCATCTTTGAAGGTTGGAATTTTTGTGCGTCATTTATTTTTTTACCGAAACCTTGTTTTTATCCGTCTGCTCACCGGTCAACCCGAAACGCCGCTCACGCTGCTGATAGGCGTGAATCGCCTTCAACAAGTCTTCTTTTTTAAAATCAGGCCACAAAACGTCGGTGAAATAAAGCTCCGTATAGGCAAGCTGCCACAAAAGAAAATTACTGATACGGTATTCGCCGCTGGTCCTGATTAACAAATCAGGGTCCGGCATGTCGTGTGTAAACAGATAACGTTCTACTACATCTACGTTTACTTCGGATATCTCAAGTTTTCCTTTAAGGTTGTCCTCCATCATCTTTTTTATGCCTGCGATTATTTCATCCCGGCTTCCGTAGCTCAAAGCGAGATTCAGGACCATTTTCCGATTATTTTGCGTTTCCCTCATTACTTCTTTGAGTTTTGTTTTCACGGCAGGGTAGAGTTTGTCGATATCGCCGATGGTCGTCAGTTTTATTTCTCTTTTCTGGAGGGCTTTCTCCTCTTTTTCCAGATATTCTCTCAAAAGAGACATCAGGGCTTTTATTTCGTCATCCGGCCTGCCCCAGTTTTCTGTGGAAAAAGCGTATAAGGTCAGATATTCAATGCCGAGCTCCCGACACGCAGTTACGGTCGCCCTGACTGCCTGAGCGCCTTTTTTGTGCCCCCTAATCCGCCCCATTGCGTGGCGCTTCGCCCAACGGCCATTTCCGTCCATAATGATGGCGATGTGCCGCGGAAGATTATCAGGTTCGATCTTTGTCATCAGATTGCCAGGTATGTTCAAAAACAAAAGGGGAGCCTTTGACTCCCCGTTTAAACTTCACATCTGTTTTTGGTTAAATCTCCATGATTTCTTTTTCTTTGTCCGCCAGGAGCTTATCAACCTGCTCGATGTATTTGTCGGTCATTTTCTGTACTTCGTCTTGCGAAGTATGCATTTCATCTTCGCTGATTTTGCTGTTTTTCTTTAAGTCTTTCAATCCGTCATTGGCGCTGCGGCGTTCATTGCGCAGCTTGACCTTGCCCTCCTCCCCCATTTTTTTCACCTGTTTGACCAGTTCCTTGCGACGGTCCTCCGTCAACTGCGGAATCGGCAGACGGATAACTTTCCCGTCATTGGACGGCATCAGCCCCAAATCGGACTTCTGGATGGCTTTTTCAATCGCGCTGATGGCAGAAGCATCCCACGGAGCTATTACGATCAGACGGCTTTCGGGAACGGAAAGGGTGGCCAGTTGCGCGATAGGAGTCGGTGTCCCGTAATACTCGGCACGGATTCCGTCAAGCAAGGAAACGGAGGCGCGACCGGTTCTCACTCTGCTGAATGATTTCTCCAGAGACGATATCGTCTTTTCCATCTCATCTTTGAACTTTGAAAAAATCTGCTCTTTCATCATCATTCTCCTACGTAGGTTCCAATTTTTTTACCACAAACAACGCCTCGGATATTTCCCTTCTTCTGCATATTGAACACGATAATCGGCAGGAAATTATCACGGCAAAGCGTGATCGCTGTCGAATCCATCACTTTAAGGCTTCGCGTCAATACATCGATATAACTTATATTTTTGAACATCTTCGCGTCAGGGTTTTTTACAGGATCGGCATCGTAAACTCCATCGACCTTGGTTGCCTTCATAATCACATCCGCCTGTATTTCCATGGCGCGCAGGCATGCTGCCGTATCCGTAGAAAAATAGGGATTGCCTGTACCACCGGCAAAAATGACAATTCTTCCTTTTTCCAGATGGCGTATGGCGCGCCTCTGGATGAAGGGCTCCGCGATTTTATGCATTTCAATCGAGGACTGTACGCGCGTGGGAATTCCCCTGGCCTCGAGCGCCCCCTGTAGCGCGAGGCTGTTGATGACCGTAGCGAGCATCCCCATATTGTCAGCGGTCGTCCGGTCCATGCCTTTGGCGCTGGCTTCAATACCGCGAAAAATATTGCCGCCTCCGATGACAATGCCTGTCTGTACACGAAGGTCGGAAAGCGATTTTATCTCGCCTGCTATAAAATTGGCCACATCCGGATCCACTCCGGATGATTTCCCCCCCATCAGCGCCTCGCCGCTGAGCTTGAGGAGAATTCTTTTATAAGCGGCTTTTCTTTTCTCGCTCATTATTGCGTGATTTCTTCGCCGAGCTGGAAACGGGCAAAACGACGAATGACAATGTTTTCACCTGTTTTGGCTATCATGTTGCTGACCAGCGTGGCGATGGTGATATCCTGGTTTTTAACAAACTTCTGCTCCATCAGACAAACATCTTCATAATACTTTTTGAGCTTGCCTTCGATGATTTTATCCCAGATCTTTTCCGGCTTTTTCTCTTCGCGAAGCTGAGTGCGGTAGATTTCTTTTTCCCTCTCCAGCGCGTCGACAGGAATTTCCTCGCTGCGTACATACAGGGGACAGGAAGCGGCGACATGCATGGCAATGTCCCTGGCCATCGTTTGAAAATCCTCGGTTTTGGCGACAAAATCAGTTTCACAGTTGACTTCCACCATCACACCGATTTTACCTCCCATATGAATATATGAAGCGACGGTTCCGTCTTTGGCCGCTTTAGACGATCTCTTGGTCGCTGCGGAAAGCCCTTTGGTTCTCAAAAAATCAATGGCTTTTTCAAAGTCCCCTTTTACCGCGATAAGCGCCTCTTTACAATCCATCATCCCGGCGCCTGTTTTCGTTCTCAATTCCTTTACCATCGTTGACGTGATTTCCAATGTAATATCCTCCTGAGCTGCTGTTTCTAATATCAAATTATCGGCATGCCGCCTGCGTATCAAACATCTGTAGACACGGGAGAAGCATCCGCCATTTCGACACTTTCAGGAATGTCCGCTTCGGTATTCCCTGTTCCCTCCGGCATATCCTCATCCACTTCCTTGTTGGATTCGGACGCTATCTTCTCTTCAAATCTTTTTTTGCCTTCAACAACCGCGTCGGCAAACTTGGAGGAAAACAATTTGATGGCACGGATGGCGTCGTCATTTCCCGGGATAATATAGTCGATATCGGTCGGATCGCAATTTGTATCTACAATGGCGATAAGCGGAATTTGCAGTTTTTTTGCCTCCCGGACCGTTATGTGCTCCCGGTTGGGATCGACGATGAAGACGGCCGCCGGCAGAGTTTTCATGTTTTTAATGCCTCCCAAAACATTTTCGAGCTTCTCCGTTTCTTTTTGCAGGCGGGCGATTTCTTTTTTGGGGAAGGCCTTGATCGAATCATCGTCAAACATCTTGTTGAGGCTGTTGAGACGATCCACGCTCTTTTTAACCGTCACAAAGTTGGTGAGCATACCGCCCAGCCAGCGCTGATTGACGTAAGGCATGCCGCAGCGCGTCGCCTCTTCGCGAATTGCCTCCTGCGACTGCTTTTTGGTGCCGACAAAAAGAATCTCTTTGCCCTGACCGACTGTATCGATCACAAAATTGTAGGCCGTCTGAAACATACCGACGGTCTGCTGCAGATCAATAATGTAGATGTTGTTACGGGCCCCGAAAATATAGGGCTTCATTTTGGGGTTCCACTTGTTAGTCTGATGTCCGAAATGGACGCCTGCCTCGAGCAGCAGTTTCATAGAAATAACTGACATTTTCTTCTCCTTCGTTTTTAGTCCTCCACCCCCGTCCCCTTGAGGGCACACTTAATTTCTAAGCAACATGCCGCCAATCAGAGAGTGTGTGAAATCTGGTAAGAATTATCACAAATCATTTGTTTGTTCAAGTTTAATTAACGTCTTTTGCGGAAGCCCCGGGCGCTTTGCCACCCGGCTTATGTCGAATAGGCGGAATTTATTTTCACATACGCATGGGAAAGATCTGAAGTACACATTTCATAGGATTTGTCTCCGCCGCCCAGGCTGATGCGTATTTCAATTTCTCCCTTACGGATGATTTCCTTGAGTTTGGCAAATTGAAACTCAGCCGGCGCATCCTGTGAGAAAACGGTCATATTCCCGACGGAAAGGCTCACTTTCTCTTTCTCGAGCGACACACCCGATGCGCCGACGGCGGCGATAATTCTCCCCCAGTTGGGGTCTTCACCGAAAAAAGCCGTCTTGACCAGGTTGGAATTGGCCACAGCATAGGCAACGCGGCGTGCGTCCGACTTCGATTTCGCCCCTTCCACGACAATTGTGATAAATTTAGTTGCGCCCTCCCCGTCTTTAACCACCGCACGGGCCAGTTCCGTCAGAACATCCATCAACATCTCGCGAAATCTCTGAAGCCTCGCCTGCGCCCGCTCCAGAGGATTGTTGCCGGCCAGACCATTGGCCAGAATTATGGCCGTATCGTTGGTGCTCATACACCCATCAACGCTGACGGCATTAAAGGTTGTATCGATCGTCTGACGAAAAACTGTATTGAGCGCCTTGGCGTCCACCAGCGCGTCGGTCATCACGTACGTAAGCAGCGTCGCCATGTTCGGCTCGATCATACCCGCGCCCTTGGCTATGCCGCACACCGTGACGTCTTTGGCTCCAACAATGCCCCTGCGGATGGCGATTTTGGGAAAACTGTCTGTAGTCATCATCGCCTCCTGCGCGTCTTCAATGCCGTTTTCACTGAGGCTTTTGACCAGCCTGGGAATGCCCGCTTCAATTTTTTTGACCGGCAGCCTTTTGCCGATCATGCCCGTAGAACACACCAGCAGATGCTCTTCAGGAATTTTAAGCTGTCTGGCGGCCGCCGCGGAAACGGCCAGCGCGTCTGCAATGCCTTCTTTTCCGGTAGCCGCATTGGCACAGCCGCTGTTGGTGAAAATTGCCTGTGCAATCCCTCTTTTAACCCTTTCCGTGTCGATGAGTACCGGCGCTGCCTTGAATGTGTTTTTTGTAAACATCGCGGCGACCCTGGCCGGGACTGTAGAGAAAATCAATCCCAGGTCCTTATGGCCGCCATCTTTAATGCCTGCGGACACACCGCCCGCCAAAAACCCGGGAACGCTTATTTTAACTGCTGTTTTCGCCATTTAAGCCACTCCTCGTCTTTGTCTAGACTCCACAACATTTTTTATACTTTTTCCCGCTGCCGCACGGACAGGGATCATTGCGCCCCACTTTGTCCTGGCTGCGCCTGACGGTTTTGCTCACCGGCGCGTCTTCACCGCGACTTAAAACATAATCCTGATTCTGCTTCCGGCGGATTTCCTCCACCTCCTCCTCGCGTTGGATTCTGACCAGGCATAGCTTTTCGAGTGTGTCCATCTTAATGCGACCGATCATCTCCATGAACATGGAATATCCCTCACGCTGGTATTCTCTGATCGGGTCCTTCTGTCCGTAACCGCGCAGACCGATGCCCTCCCTTAAATGGTCCATCGACAGCAGATGTTCTTTCCAGTGCACATCGATGGCCTGGAGCATGATAACCTTCATCAGGTAGCTCATCAGCTCGGGGGCAAATTCCTTTTCCTTGTCGCGCAGGTGCCTCTCGACTGCGGAAATGATCTGCCCGCGCAGCCCATCGGCCGCCCCGGAGTCGTGAGTGTCGTTCAAATCAATGCGCAAATTAAATTGCTTATACAGGGCCTCGTGAAGGGCTTTGAGGTCCTCTTCTTCCGGACGTTTTTTGTCATCTATGAATTCAGAGATAAGATCATCCGTGATTTCCTCAACCATTTCGTCAATGTCGGCCCATAAGTTTTCGCCACGCAGAACTTTTTTGCGCTGCTCATAGATTACTTTTCTCTGGTTATTCATCACGTCATCATAGTCGAGCAGATGTTTCCTGATATCAAAGTTCTGCCCTTCCACGCGTTTCTGGGCGTTTTCTATCGCGCGAGAGATGTATTTATGTTCGATGGGCTGGCCCTCTTCGATGCCTATCGTATCCATTACGGAAGCTATCCGCTCCGCGCCGAATACACGCAGCAGATCATCTTCGAGTGAAAGATAGAACCTCGATGAGCCTTTATCCCCCTGGCGTCCGGACCTTCCCCTGAGCTGGTTGTCTATACGGCGGCTTTCATGCCTCTCCGTGCCTAAAATGTGCAAACCTCCTACTTCCGCGACCTTTTCTCCCAGTTTAATGTCCGTGCCACGCCCCGCCATGTTCGTGGAAATGGTCACCTGGCCCGGCTGTCCGGCCTGCGCGACTATTTCAGCCTCTTTCTCGTGGTTTTTGGCGTTGAGGACGTGATGCTTTACGCCCGCCCTCGTGAGGTATCTGCTTAAAAGTTCAGACTTCTCGATCGATATGGTTCCTATAAGAACAGGACGCCTGGCTTTGTTGAGTTCTTTCACCTCTTCAATGACTGCTTTTATTTTCTCCTGTTCGGTTTTATAAATCAGATCGTTATGGTCATCACGGATCATGGGCATATTGGTCGGCATAACCACGACTTCGAGATTGTATATCTTTTTAAATTCTTCGGCTTCCGTATCGGCGGTGCCTGTCATACCCGCCAGTTTTTTATACATCCGGAAATAGTTCTGGAAGGTAATCGAGGCGAGCGTCTGGTTTTCCTTTTCAATTTTCACCTTTTCTTTCGCTTCGAGGGCCTGATGCAAACCATCGCTGTAGCGTCTGCCCGGCATGACACGCCCCGTGAATTCATCAACGATCACAACCTGACCGTCTTTAACCAGATAATCAACATCTCTCTTAAAAAGAGTGTGGGCACGCAGGGCCTGGTTGACATGGTGAACTATTTCAATGTTTTTCGGCTCATACAGGTTTTGAACATTCAGAAGCTTCTCTACATGAGCCACCCCTTCCTCGGTCAGCACAACGGTTTTGCTCTTCTCGTCAACCGAATAGTCCGTCTCTTTTTTCAGCCGCGGAATAATCTGGTTGATCTTGTGATATTTGTCAGTGGACTCCTCGGAAGCCCCGGAGATAATAAGCGGTGTGCGCGCCTCATCAATCAAGATACTGTCCACCTCGTCGACAATCGCATAGTTGAACTCTCTTTGCACATATTCATCGAGGCTGAATTTCATGTTGTCCCGCAGATAGTCAAAGCCAAATTCATTGTTTGTACCGTAAGTGATATCTGCCGCGTAAGCCGCCCGTCTTTGTTCGTCATCCACACCGTGCACGATCACGCCGACGGTCAAACCGAGAAAGCGATAAACAGGCCCCATCCATTCCGCGTCTCGCCCCGCCAGATAATCATTAACCGTCACGACGTGGCAGCCTTTTCCCTCCAGGGCATTAAGGTAGAGCGGCATGGTCGCGGCAAGTGTCTTGCCTTCACCTGTTTTCATTTCCGCAATCTTGCCTTCATGCAATACGATACCTCCCAGTATCTGTACATCAAAGGGACGCATCATCAGCGTGCGGCGAGATGCCTCCCGGGCCACAGCGAAGGCCTCCGGTAAAATATCGTCCAGCGTCAGGCCGTTTTGTAGTTTTTCACGGAAATAATCGGTTTTTGACTTAAGCTCACCGTCCGTCAGGGACATCATAGCGTTTTCAAAGGAATTGACCTCGTTTAGAATGACGGACAGCCTCTTGAGCTCCCGATCATTTTTTGTCCCGACAATTTTTTTAAGGATCGCATCCAGCATTGTACACCTTCACAAAAAAAACCGGTAACTTTTACCGGCGCATATTAACATACTTGCCCGTCCAGGGAAAACCCCAATTTATAAGGTATAATTAATCCCGTGACACGGTCCTTGCGGAAACGGACCATTTAAAAAGTGAATAGTATAGTAATGCAGATCGATTGTTTATTTCAAGTATTTTCTTGGATTGACAGGAATATCATTCACAAAAACCGAATAATGCAGATGCGCTCCGGTGCTTCTGCCCGTGTCTCCGACATAGCCGATGACTGTTCCTCTTTTGACGCGGATTCCTTTTTGAACCGCCGTTTTGGACAGGTGCAGGTAACTTGTCGCAATGCCGTAGCCGTGATCTATTTTGACCATGTTGCCGTCAGCGGCATTATAGGAAGCGTCGATGACCATACCGTCGCCGGTGACCACAACTTCCTTCCCCATGCGGGTCGCGATGTCTATGCCTTTATGAAATTCGACGCCGGATGAAAAAGGATTTTCCCGTGGCCCGAATTCAGAGGTCACCCAACCTCTGACCGGCCAGATGGATGGAGTTGCGGCAAGGCGTGATTTCTGCTCCTGCAGGAATTTCAACAGTTCCCGGAAGCTGTGTTCTCTCTCGTCGGCGTCTTTGCTGAGCTGGCCGATGCTTTTGTACATGCCGGCGACGAGTTTTTCAGAGTCCTGATCGAGCATTTCCTTTAACCGAATCTGCTCACTGCTGGGGCCACCGATGCCCAGGGGAACTTTTTGCCCCTTGCCCGTCTGGCTTTTCGCCAGTATTCTTATTTTTTGGTCGAACTGCCGGAATTCCTCCATGCGGTCTGAAAATTCATCTATTTTAAGCGCCAGGCTGTTGATCTCTTTTGCCTGCAGGGCAGTTCGCTGTCTCAGGTGAGTCAGTTCCGCCCGGTCGCGCTTAATACCGGCGTAATCATAAATTATGTACAGGGTTAAAAGGACGGCCAGAAGTGATCCGACAACCAGACAGCGCACCACCTTGCCGGAAAGGGATATTTTGGTCACCGCGCTCTTTCTGCGAGGTATAATCATCAGAGTAAATAAATTATCCGACATCTTCACCTGCCCTGAGTGCTCAAAGATTATCAAAAATAAGAAGATTTTGTGCCACTAACACAGCAAAAAAGCAATGTCAAGCACAAGTCGACTTCATTACAAGATCGTCATTAACGGCTTAACCTTTAATATATTTGATGTTTTCAGTGACCACGATCACGATGCGCAACAGGTTAAACGCGGTAACATATTTATATTATTACGATATTGTCAATAGCGGCACGGTTACGGGCTGACAATAAATAGTCTCTGGATACAGCGGTACGACAACTTTCGGAAACAATTTATTTAAAATAATATGGCGTTGAATGTCTCTTGTCCGGATATCTAAATTACATGATGTTTTGCTTGTGCAAAATCGCCAATACATGCTAGTTTCCTAAAAACTTTCAATCATGATATGAAGAAAATCATCAACCGCTACATATTTCGAGAAATTTCCATCAGCTTTATCATAATTCTTTTCGTCATGACGTTTGTCCTGCTCATGGGCAAAATGCTTCAAATCATGGATTTGATCATCAACAAGGGCATCAGCGTCTTGTCCGTCCTGCACATGATCATGCTCATCATGCCTTCATTGATGATTTTCACAATTCCCATCGCTCTTTTAATCTCTATCTTGATCGCCATGGGGCGCTTTTCCGCTGACAATGAAATCACGGCGCTGAAATCATCCGGCATCAGCCTGCTGCAGATGCTCTACCCGGCCGCTGTGGTCTCCATGATCGCCTTTGTCATTACCATCGTCATGTCCAATATTCTGGCGCCGACCGGTAATTACGCCATCAAGCGCCTGCTGTTCGAACAGGTGACCAAAAACGCGACTATTGCCCTGAAAGAAAAAGCCTTCAATATACATTTTATCGGCCTGCTGGTTTATGCCGATAAAATTCCCGCCGACGGCGAATACATGGAGGGAGTGTTCGTTTCGGACAGCCGCCTTCGCGGCGAAGAAAATATCATCATCGCGAAAAAGGCGTTTGTCGTCGCCGACCAGGAAGCGATGATCGTCAAACTCAGGATGGAGGACGGATCCATCCATACGGTTAGCCAGGATCTGAAAAATTACCGCAAGATTGATTTTACAACTTATGACATAAACCTTCACCTGGGAGCGACAATCCTGGCCAAATTTACCGACAAATACAAAGAAATTGAAGAAATGACCATATCTGAACTTGCGGCAGCAATTAAAAAACAGGAGCTCCAGAATGCTTCAATACGAGAAATCATGCTGGAAATACACACGAGATTCGCAACCCCCTTTGTGTGCATTTTTTTCGGTCTGCTTGCCCTTCCTCTGGGGATAAAAAGCCACCGTGCAGTCAAATCGAAGGCCTTTGCCGTCGGACTGATAATCGTCGGCGTCTATTATCTTTTGCGCGTCGGCGGCGCAGCGCTGGTGGAAAACGGACACTTGCCTCCTGCCATGGGGGCATGGATGCCAAATATGATTTTTGCCATTGCCGGCGCCTACATTTTCTGCGCCTCCAACCGTGAATTTTCATTTTTACACATGCTTTATACTCGTGTGCTGGAAAAAAGAGCATCGAACTGAGGATTGGACGTGAAACTTCTAGACAGATACATTTTCAAAACATATCTGAACTTTTTCATAATCACCTTCATGTCATTTATCAGCTTGTACATGATTGTTGATTTCTTCCAGAGATTCAGAATGTTTTTGAGCAATCATGCCTCCATCATCCAGATGGCCTCCTACATGGTGCATTCAGTCCCCCAGATCATTTCTTTTGTGCTGCCGGCGGCCGTCCTCCTGGCATCTTTGCTCACCTACAGCTCCCTGTCCAGGTTCAGTGAAATAACCGCCATGAAGGCCAACGGAATCAGTCTCTACAGGCTGTCCGTGCCTGCTTTGGCCGTCGCTGCCGTTTTGTCCATCTTTCTTTTCTTTTTCAATGAACTCATAACGCCGGCTTCCATCCAGGAAACCAACCGTATTGTCAAAGAAGATATCCAGAAACAAAAAATTCGCGGCTTATTCATGCTCAACAAAATCTGGTATCATGGCAGTAAAACGATCTACAGTTACAGAATGTTTGATACCGAGAAAAACATATTGCGCGGGGTCACCATCCACCGGATGAATCCTGACTTCACGCTGAAAACGCGCATTGACGCGCGCAGCGCCGAATGGCAGGGCAACCACTGGGTGTTTCATGATTTGCTGATAACATCTTTTGACGAGAATCAGGCTCCTTTTCCGCAGTGGCACAAAGAACAAGTGATCGACCTTCCGGAAACTCCGGACAACTTTAAAAAACTTCAAAAAGACGCGGATATGATGGGATACTTCGAATTGAAGCAATATATCGAAAAAATACGGGCGGAAGGATATCAGGTTTCAAAATATCTGGTGGATTTGCACGGAAAAATCGCCTACCCCTTCGTCACCTTCATCCTCGTGATCATCGGCATGTCCTTTTCACTGCGCTCCGAGCGCAGCGGCGGCGTCATGCAAAGCATAGGCGTCGGTATCGTGATCGGCTTTTCCTACTGGATCGTTCACGCGCTATTGATGTCTGTGGGGAAATCCGGCGTATTGCCTCCCTGCCTGGCGGCCTGGGGTTCAAACATACTGTTTGCCTGCCTGGCGGCTTTTCTGTTCGTCCGTATGAAAACCTGAAAAAGCGCGAACAGATTATGCCGGCCATTTTTACGCCTGCAAAACTCAATACCTGTAATGATCCGCCTTGAAAGGCCCTTCGATCGGCACACCCAGATATTGAGCCTGTTTTTTTGTCAGTCTGGTAACTTTCGCGTCAAGTCTGTCAAGATGAAGCAGGGCCACCTCTTCGTCGAGTTTCTTCGGAAGCGTGTAGACGCCGATATCATATTGTTTTGTGGCCAGCTCGATTTGCGCGAGCGTCTGGTTGGTAAAACTGGTGCTCATCACAAAGCTTGGATGTCCGGTGGCGCAGCCCAGATTGACCAGACGCCCCTCGGCCAGAACGATAATCGAGCGGCCTGACTTGAGCGTCCATTTGTCCACCTGCGGCTTGATATTTTCCCTGCGGCAATCCCTGCTCGTTTCCAGATAATTCATTTCTATTTCACTGTCGAAATGACCGATGTTACAGATAATGGCTTCATTCTTCATCATTTCCATATGCCTGCCGGTAATGACGTCGCAGCAGCCGGTAGCCGTCACGAAAATATCCGCCATGGACACGACCTCTTCGAGCTTTTTAACCTCGTAGCCTTCCATCGCCGCCTGCAGGGCGCAGATAGGGTCGATTTCCGTAACGACCACGCGTGCGCCGAACCCTCTCATCGACTGGGCGCTGCCTTTACCGACATCACCGTAGCCGCAGATTACGGCCATCTTGCCGGCGATCATGACATCGGTGGCCCTTTTAATACCATCGGCCAAAGACTCGCGGCAGCCGTAGAGATTGTCGAATTTCGATTTGGTGACGGAATCATTTACGTTGATGGCGGGAAACAAAAGCTCTCCCGCGGCCAGCATCTGATACAGGCGGTTGACGCCGGTGGTCGTCTCCTCCGACACCCCGCGAATACTGGCGGCTGTCTTCTGCCAGCGTGTCGGATTTTTTTTGTATGAGCGAGCCAGGCGCTCCATGACAAGGGCAAATTCTTTGTTGGCGTGCTTCTGTTTGAGCAATCCGGGATTCTTTTCAACTTTCACGCCCTGATGAATAAAAAGAGTGGCATCGCCTCCGTCGTCCACGATGAGGTCGGGCCCGGAGCCATCAGGCCAGGTCAGGGCCTGCTCGGTACACCACCAGTACTCTTCGAGAGATTCGCCCTTCCAGGCAAAAACATTTGCCAGGCCCGCCTCGGCAACCGCCGCCGCCGCGTGGTCCTGGGTGGAAAAAATATTGCACGACGCCCAGCGGATATCCGCCCCGAGCTCCTTGAGGGTTTCGATAAGCATAGCCGTCTGTATCGTCATGTGCAGGCTGCCGGTAATCTTCATCCCTTTGAGGGGTTTTTTACGGCCGTATTTCTTACGTACAGCCATCAGTCCGGGCATTTCATTTTTCGCCAGATCCATCTCTTTTGTGCCCCACTCGGCAAGCGACAAATCCGCTACTCTATATTTCAATGCAGTGTCAATTTCTATAAAGGACATATTCCCTCCAGAATAAATTGTTTTTTTTGCATGATTCCTGATAAAACGCCTGATACCGATAGCATACCGGCTGTTTTGATTCAACCGGATTGTCGGCGCCGTACAGCCCGGTGCAAAAAAATACAGACCGTTTTTTCAGATGCCGCCCGCAACTGATGGGCGATTTTCGACCGGCTGCATCCATGATTGGCGACGGGTTATAAAATTAACCGGGAAGTGTATAAAGGCCGTCAAATAAAACGGTCAGATTTCCTCTCCCAAAACCGAATTGTCAATCAATCTTGTTTTCCCGACCCTGACCGCCAGAGCCATCACCGTCTTGCCCTCGATTCTGTGCACATCTTCGAGGCTGGAGGCATCACAAATTTTAATGTAATCAATCTGGGTGAAAGGCGCGGCCTCGATGAGCTGTTTAGCTTTGTCTATAATCAGGGCTGCATCTGTCTGGCCTTCAGCATATAATTTCTGCGCCAGTTTAAGAGCCCCGATAAGAGTCAGCGCCGATTTTCGTTCTTCTTCTTTAAGATAGATATTGCGGGAGCTCATCGCCAGACCGTCTTGCTCCCTGTAGGTCGGCAAACCGATTATTTCCAGATCAAGGTTCAAATCAACAACCATGCGCCGGATAGCCGCAAGCTGCTGAAAGTCCTTTTTTCCGAACACGGCATTGTGCGGCTTGACAATATTGAATAATTTACAACAAACGGTGGTTACACCGCGAAAATGATGCGGCCTGGACATACCACAGAGGTTTTTAGTCACTTTCTCCACATCAACATATGTTTGATATCCCTCGGGGTACATCTCCTCGTTGGAGGGGAAGAAAATGACGTCCACACCGACCTCCTGGGCCATCTGAGCATCACGTTCAAAATCCCGTGGATACTGCGAAAAGTCCTCTTTGGGACCAAACTGTGTAGGGTTTACGTATATACTGACAACAACATGATCGGCCACCTGCCTGGCTCGTTTCATCAGCGATAAATGTCCCTCATGAAAATACCCCATCGTCGGCACGAAAGATATTCTTTTACCGGAAGCTCTGACACTCTCTCCGTTGGCCTGCATTTCCTTGATCGTTTTTATTACTCTCATTTTTTATCTCCACAAAAAAAGCCTCCCGCAATAAGAAAGGCTTTACGTATCGTCCAGTTTTGTCCGGGCCTGCGTGGACTGAAATTTCACGCGGACGCTAGCAATCATATCTTTTTTTGTCAAGTCTGATATACTCCAATAACAATAATCCTTCCGATAAAAAGAAAAACCCTCCGGCGATCGCCTGAGGGTTTTTTCAACAGATCATGTTTCAAAGTGCACGGACTACAAATCTTCGATCCTTGATTTGGCTTCCCGATACAAGCGGACGTTACAGACAAAAATTGTCAAGATAAATAGTCCCAGCATAAAATGCGGTTCAGTCCCGAAGACCTCATCGAGCCGGTAGCCGAGATACAAAAAGACAAGGGAACCGATCACCATACCCATACCCCAGATCGAGAACATCAGCACACTGGTAAAACTTCTATACTGCCTCGGGGTTATTTTTTGTATGGCGATCATAATTCTTCCTTCCTTTATACCTTATAGTTTCATGTATATTAATCGTGTTTTAATCAGGTCACGATGTTTTTGACCAC
>LSQX01377016.1_pt1 | contig 42157 bp, 36 predicted proteins | sample 654561 | NCBI WGS metagenome assembly LSQX01 (sample SAMN04489861, study PRJNA283612) | anaerobic digester metagenome | isolation source: 4 biogas reactors fed with cattle manure at either 37C or 55C with and... | place: Denmark: Kongens Lyngby | collected 2014 | reverse complement strand
TAGTTGCACCGTTGGGCACTGTCCATGTGTATGAAGTTGCCTCTGAAACATCTGATATACTGTACATTACATTAGGTTGGTTTAGACAAGGATTCACGTTTCCAATTATTGCGGAGAGTTGTGGTGGTATTCTTTTTAAAGAAATTTCTTTTACAGAGGGTGTACTTTCTCCACATAAGTTTATAGTAGAAACTTTAACATAGCCATTACTTTGTCCGAAATTCACAAAAATAGAATTTGTTCCTTGCCCTTGAACAATTTCAGCATCATCAGGGACAGTCCACAAATATTCTAAAGTATTCTCAACTGTTTCAACACTGTATTGTACATTAGTTATATTTTCACAAGGATTTGACAAGCCTTCTATAAAGCCTGGAGTACTTGGTGGTAGTTTCAATGTAACTCCAATACATTTTTCATTACTCGTTCCACATCCGTTGGTAGCCTTAACGCAAATTTGTCCACCTATGATTCCGAAATTTATTTTTACTTGATTTGCAATGTTTGAAACAACAACGGCATCGTTGGGTACGGTCCATATGTAGTTTGTTGCTCCTGACACTTCACTGGCAACATAATCCACTTCAGTTTGGTTTCGACATGGATTAAAATCACCAATAATTGTCTCTGGAATTGGTATTATTACACTACCTAATTCTACCCAAGTATTATTGAAATAGTAATTGATATTTCCACAGTCAAGATTAAAAATAATTAAACCTACGGCAGGATTATCAATGGCGTCACGTTGTTCAATTGTTAGTCTGGGAATTAAAAGTCCTTTATTATCAGATTTAATTTCTAATATACTTGACTGTTCTGGCGTAAAGCTTGATTCTCCAATTCCAATATTCTGTGAAAACAGATTAGAAAGTTGCAGGAGAATTAAAATAAAAACAAAGTGAAACCTGCTCATGATAACTACATTTTAATGTATCCTGCAAATATAGCACATCTTTTGTTATACACATGTTAATTTTCTTTGTTATTTTTAATTATACACCTGCAAATACTCTCCATTATAGTGGGTTCTGTATTGTTTTAATCCTCTTTTTGCTGGACCTTCCAGAACAGATCCGTCTGTGATAATAAATTTTGAGCCACAAAGGGTATCAACTAAAATCAATCCGGAGCTATCCACTACAACTGAAGAGCCATGCACATCATAGTCGAAGGGGCAAGCTCTGTCGTATGCTCTAAAATTCTCCATATCTTCGCGATAAATTATTATACCCTTCACGCCTCCATATAAATATTCATAACCACCAATAATATTAAGATTTATATACTCTGTTGAATTGGGGTTAATTTGAAAGTTGACATATACATTGGGAATCCAATTGTCATCTTTTTTTATGCACGATGTTTGCATTGCCAAAAGGCTAATAATTAGGAATAAAAAATAAAACTTCGACTTTTTCATAAAACGATTTTTCACAAAAATAGCCTTTAAATCATAATAAAGCATTAAAGCTCAAATTAATTTCACTAAAAAGCTCTTTTTTTCATAAGTTTGCAAAAATCAAATTGTATGCGTTTAACAAAGAGTTCACTTTTTTCTATTTTATACATTAATATATTATTATGTGCAGGGATTATTCTTTTTTCTCAAACATCATGCAGGGTTAAAGATGCGGGGAGTAAAAGTGAGAAAGAGCAAATAAAGAAGCAAAAAAAGTTAGACAAGAAAGAGAGGAAAGAATATAAGAAGGCTAAGAAACAGCATTTAAAAAAGCAGAGCAAAGATACTCGCAAGCGAATGAAAAAGAGTAAAAAGAGCAGTTTGAATCAAACGCCCAAGCGTAAAAAAGGATTTTTCGATAGAGTTTTCAAGCGTAAAAAGAAGTGTGGGCCTTAGAAAATCTAAATATTTATTTGTGTAATAGGAAATAGTTTAGTATTTTTGATGAATTAAAAAAAGACATTTATGGAAGATTTTGGTCAAATAGTTGCCATTATAATTGGGATAATTGTAGTAGCTGTTAATGCGGCAACAAAAAAGAAGAAGCCTAATAAGGGCAAGCCTTCTCCTGCTTCTCCTCCGCCAGTTCAAAAAAACAAGACTGGCATTCCTGCCATTGACGAAATTTTGGAGCAGTTGGAGAAAAACATTCAAGCAGAGAAAGCTGAGACTACATTGCCAGAAGTTGAAATGGAAAATGCTTCAGAATATGAAAGTTTTGAAAATATAGACCCAATAGTTAAAAATGAATTTAATGAAGAACTAAATCATAACTATTCTAAATACAGCTCTATTGATCATGTTGAAGAAAAAGTTGAGATTATTGAAAAAAGCACACCATCTATTGAAAATGAGCCTATTAAAGAGAAAATAGACAATTCTTTTCCTCAGTTTATTGAAGAAAATATTGTTAATGCAGTTCTTTTTTCCGAAGTTTTCAACAGACCCAAGTACTAATCTTGATAACTTTTTTCACTTTTCTTCACATTTATTTGCATATATACCGAATAAATTTATAACTTTACCCCCTATTATTGTAAACAAATAGGAATATAACAAAAATAAAACCATGAGTATGATCAAGAAATTACTCTTTGCGAGTTTGCTAGTTCTCACAGCCAGCACACTTTTTGCACAATCTGGAACCCTGCAAGGGACAATAAAGAAAGATAATGGAGAGCCCATGCCGTTTGTGAATGTTATTATAGAATCAGCCGGCAGACAATTTGGTGGAGCTCAATCGGACTTTGATGGAAAATACGTCATTCGTCCAATTCCACCTGGGACCTACACTGTTAAAGCTTCTTTTGTTGGGCACAAAAACTATCAATTTGACGGAGTTATAATTAGTCCTGACGCAATTACATACGTTAATGTCGAGATGGAAGAGACTATGCACGAATTGGAAACATTTGAAGTTGTGGAATATAAAATCCCATTAGTTCAAAAGGGAAAAACTACTTCGGGCGAGACTATGGGTTCGGAGGACTTACAGCGGATGTCGGCCCGTTCGGCACAGGGTATGGCTGCCACCGTGGGTGGTGTTCAGAGTACTGACGGCGAGATGGGTTCGGTTCGTGGACAAAGGACTGACGGAACTGTTGTTTACATCGACGGGGTTCGTGTTAGAGGTTCCTCGGGAGTTCCCAAATCGGCCATTGACCAAATTTCGGTTATGATGGGTGGTTTGCCAGCACGTTATGGTGAGGCAACTGGTGGTGTTTTGAATATTACCACAAAAGGACCCTCGCGTGAGTTTGGTGCCAGTGGTGAAGTTGTGGGATCGCTAGATGGTTACAACAACTTTATTGGTGCCTTTAGCATCAACGGACCTCTTATTAAAAGTAGAAAAAAGGATGACCCAACGGCATTGCTTGGATACTTTATCTCTGGAGAGTTCCATTATTCAAAAGATGGTTATCCTGCTCGTGGTGGTACATGGACTGCCAAACAGGAGTATATAGACCACTTGATTGAAAATCCACTTATTCCTGTTGGAGTTGGTAATGCTCACTACTATGCAGCCGACTTTACAACTAAAGATAATCTTAAAAAATTACACGCAAGACAAGATGCTCAAAGCTGGGGCGTTAACCTTGCTGGAAAATTAGACGTTAAAACCACTGCAAATACCAACTTAACTTTTGGAGGTTCGTTGGATTATAGCACAGGTAGAGATTGGGGCTTTGCTTCATCTTTATTCAACTCGCACAGAAACGGTTTTAGCAAAGGGTCAACATGGCGTGTTTATGGACGTTTTGCCCATAAATTCCCCAATAGCACTGACACTACAAGAAACTCTCTGGTGAAGGACGTTTTCTACCAAATTCAAGTTGACTATACTAAAACTAATGGTAGCTCATACGACTTAGAACACAGAGATAATATCTTTAACTACGGTTACTTAGGAAAGTATGAAACATATAAAGCCGATTTCTACGAAAAAGGTGATGTTGAAATAGATGGTATCTTATTTAAAGATGTATGGAAACTTACAAATATTTATGACACATTGGTTACATTCCAAAGAAGTGAACTTAATCCTGAATTAGCCAACTGGACATCATATTATTATGATCGTTTCTCTACGTATGATAATCCCAATATGTATTATCGTAACAAAGTTATGTTGCAAGAAGGTTTTGCACTACTTAACGGAGAGCAACCAAACTCAATTTATGGAATGTATGTAGTTCCGGGAGCAGTTATGGCAGGTTATGGCAAGAGCGAAACAAATATGTTGGGTATCAACGCCAGCGGTTCTGCCTCCATTGGCAATCACGCCCTTGAGTTTGGATTCCAATATGAGCAACGTTCCGACCGTTCATGGAGTTTAGCTCCAACAGGACTTTGGAACTTAATGCGTGAGCTTACAAACTTCCACATTGTTCAGTTAGATATTGACAATCCTGAATTGGTTTTCCACCAAGATATCAATGGAAACCAAGTCTTTGTTGACACCATTAAGTACTCAAGAAGTTATGACCAAACGCAACAAAGATTTTTTGACAGAAATATTAGAGAAAAACTTGGCTACGACGTGCATGGTAAAGACTGGGTTGACATTGACAACTTAGACCCAAGTATGTATAGCTTAGATATGTTTAGTGCTGATGAGCTATTGAATGATGGTTATAGCTACGTTGGGTACTACGGATATGACCACTTAGGAAATAAAATTAAAAACAAAACTAGCTTAGAAGACTTCTTTATAAACAAAGATGAAAACGGCAATTATAAGCGTTCAATTGGTGCCTTCCAGCCCATTTATATGGCTGCATACATTCAAGACCAATTTGCTTTTGACGACTTAATCTTCAACGTTGGGGTTCGTGTTGACCGTTTTGATGCCAACCAAAAAGTGTTGAAAGACAACTACTTATTAGCACCAGCTAGAACTGTTGCAGAAGCAGGCATATTTGACCATCCAAGCAATATGGGTAATGATTATATTGTATATGTTGACGATGTTTTTGATCCTTCAAGGGTTATGGGATATCGTAACGGAGATGTTTGGTTCAACTCATTTGGACAAGAGATTTCAGATGCAGGTGCTCTTTCAGCAGGAACTTCTACTGGTAGAGTAACACCTTGGATTGTTGATCCAGATGCTGACAGCAAAGTGAGTGTGAAAGCCTTTAAAGACTATGAGCCACAAATTTCGGTGATGCCACGTGTTGCATTCTCGTTCCCAATTTCTGACCAAGCTATGTTCTTTGCTCACTACGACATTATCACAAAGCGACCCACATCAGGTTTAAGAATGAACCCTGTTGATTATTTATACATCGAAAAATCTGGTACAAGCTTTATTAGTAATCCAAGTCTTCGTCCTGAAAAAACGGTTGACTATGAATTGGGATTCCAACAAGCTCTGAACGACAGATCAGCACTAAAACTTTCGGGTTATTATGCTGAGGTTCGCGACCTTGTTCAATCGTACAGATTTACAGAAGCTTATCCAAATACATATTACTCGTATAACAACCTTGACTTTGGTACTGTTATGGGTATGACAATTTCTTACGACTTACGTCAAACAAAAAACATTAGACTTCGTGCCAACTACACCTTGCAGTTTGCAAAAGGTACAGGTTCAGATGCTACATCAGCAAGAGCTCTTGTTACATCAGGTCAACCAAACTTAAGAACACTAAACTCTTTAGCCTATGACCAACGTCACGCAGTTAAGATGAATATTGACTACCGTTTTGGAATGGGTAAAGACTATCGCGGACCATCAAAAACTAAAGTTACGAAAGATGGAAAAGCTAAAACTATTAACTGGTTAGAAAACACTGGTATTAACATTACTCTTAATGGAGGTTCGGGTGTTCCTTACACACGCTCATCAACTCCATATAGTATAACAGGATATGGTACTAGAATTATTTCAGGGTCAATGTACGGTTCAAATCTTCCATGGCAATTCTGGATTGACGGAAGAATTGACAGATCATTCCAAGTTAAGTTAAAACGTGATGACGACCCAAGAAAAGAGAAATATGGTTTCCTAAATGTATATATTGAAGTGTTGAATATTTTCAACTTCAAAAATGTTAAGTCAGTTTATGCATACACTGGTAACGCTGAAGATGACGGATTTTTGGCAGCAGCCGAATTCCAACAAACCATTGCACAGCAAATTAGTCCCGAAGCATTTATCGACCTATACAGCATAATGGTAGCCAACCCATATAACTACAGTTTGCCTAGAAGAATTAATTTAGGTGTAATGTTCATGTTTTAATTAATTAGTAACTGAAGAAAATTATATAAAATGAAGAAAACATTAAGAATCATTTCAGTATTTAGTCTTGCGATGCTACTATCCCTTCCAGCTACTTTTGCAGAAGAGTGGAAAGGCACAATTCGCAAAGATAACGACAACGATATCCCTGCCCCCAAAGCAGCATTCTGTTTGCCTGCAACGGGATCGTCAGACTTGGACATTAACAATGTTCGTACACGTATCAACACAGGTGGAGACATGTGGTGGGACTTTGAAGTTGCACAGTATGAAGTTCCAAAAGGATCGAGAAAACACTCAATGTTCTCGGCTTCACTTTGGATTGGTGGACTTGACGTAAACGGACAGTTAAAATTAGCTGCTCTTAGATATAGACAAGTTGGTAATGACTATTGGACAGGACCTCTAACTATAGATGGTAACGCCTCCATTGACCAAGCAACTTGTAAAAAATATGATAGACACTGGAAAATTACTCGTGCACAAGTGGAGAAGTTTATAGCTTGGAATAACAATCCAGATATAGACCCCGACTACGTTGTTCCTAAAGTAATTCAAGACTGGCCAGCACACCCAATTGATGGAAACCCACTACAAAGTAGATACCTAGCTCCTTTTATGGACGTGAACGGTGATGGTGAATATCGTTGGGAAGATGGTGACTATCCATACTACGACTTTACAAATGAACTTTGTCCGAGAACACCAGAAAACCTTGGAAGACCAGCAGTTCCTACAAAAGAGACTGAAATGGGAATTACACAAGGTGGTATCCTTTCCGACCAAGTTCTTAAAGGTGACGAAACCCTATGGTGGGTGTTCAACGATAAAGGTGCTCCTCACACTGAAACTAAAGGAGACCCAATTGGTTTGGAAATTCGTGCACAAGCATTTGCTTTCGCCACTAACGACGAAATCAACAATATGACTTTCTACTCATACGAAATTATTAACCGCTCAACTTACACATTAACTCAAACTTATTTTAGTCAATGGGTTGATACTGACTTAGGCGACGGCTGGGATGACTATGTAGGTTGTGACGTTGGTCGTGGCTTAGGATATTGTTATAATGGTAAAGAAATTGATGGTACTGGTCGTTATGACCACTACGGAGCACAACCTCCTGCAATTGGAGTTGACTTCTTCCAAGGACCATATATGGACCCAGACGGAATTGACAACCCAAAATATGATGCCAACGGTGAACAACTTTGTGACGAAAGTATTAATGGAGTTAACTTTGGCGACGGAATTATTGACAACGAGCGTTTTGGAATGCGTAGATTTGTTTACCACAACAACACTGGTGGACACTCAGCTATGACTGACCCCACATATGCTCACGAATACTACAACTTCCTTAGAGGAATTTGGAAAGATGGTCAAAAAATGACCTATGGTGGAAATGCTCACCCCGACGTAAACGGAAACACTACTCTTGTGTGCGACTTTATGTTCCCCGATGATAGTGATATTTGGAACTGGGGTACAGGTTGCGGACCAGACCCAGCAAACAAAGTTTGGAACGAGGTTACAGCAGGTAACGCACCCTACGACAGACGTTTTATGCAATCGGCAGGACCTTTTACTCTATACCCAGGAGCTGTTAACTATATTACAGTGGGTATTCCATGGGCAAGAGCATCTAGCGGTGGTGCATGGGCATCAGTTGAACTGTTGAAAATAGTTGACGACATATGTCAAACACTATTCGACAACTGTTTTAAAGTACTTGATGGACCCGACTCGCCAGACCTTATCGTTCAAGAACTTGACAGAGAACTTATACTTTATATCGATAACCCAATTACATCAAACAACGTAGGCGAAAGCTACATGGAACTTGATGCTAATATTCCAGAAAGTATAACAACAACTGTTACAGAATACATTCCCGTACTTGATACAACTTACGATCCTCCCATCCCAATGTTGGATTCTGAAGGATTCCCAATGTATAAAGAAGTAGTGAAAACTGTTACAGAAGAGTATGACAGATTCTACAGATTTGAAGGTTACCAAATTTTCCAATTGAGAGACAAAAACGTTTCAATTGCTGAAATCAACGACGTAGCTGTTTCTAGATTAGTATTCCAATGTGATATCGAAAATTACGACTCGCAAGGAAACCCAATCGGAACACTTATAAACTACCACTATAATGAAGAAACTGGTTCTAGCTATCCTGAAATTATGGTAACAGGAGCCAACAAAGGAATCAAACATAGTGTGAAAATTACTGAAGACAGATTTGCAGAAGGCGACAAACGATTAATAAATAACAAGAAATATTACTACGTTGCAGTTGCTTATGCATACAACTCATACAAACAATATATACAAGACGACCCCCTAAACCATGATGGACAGAAAAAGCCCTATTTAGCTGGTCGTAAAGATGCATTAGGAAACTCAATTACACCAATAATTGCAATACCTCATATTACAACCGTTGAATCGGACGGAACTGTACTAAACTCAAAATATGGCGACAGACCAACTATTACAAGAATTGAAGGTCACGGAAACGGTGGACTTATACTTGACCTAACAAAAGAATCAGTAGATAAAATTATGTCTGGTGCTCCATGGAGAATCGAACAACCCGAATATATTGCCAACGCTGGACCCATCGATGTAAAAGTTATTGACCCACTTAACGTGAAAGGTGGAAAGTTTACACTCAAATTTACTAACCTTGAAAGTAAAGATGAAGTTGATGGCACATTCGGTTGGGTACTAGAAGGTGAAGATGTATTTATTACTAGCGAAGAAACTATCAACGTTGGTAACGAACAAATAATATTCGATTTAGGATTATCAATAAATATTGAACAGTTCGTTTATAAACATCTATTCCCAGATGCAGTAGCAGAAGACTCCACCAGCAACGCTCGTAGAGTACTTAGAGCCGAACTGTTGACATCTTCAGTTACATTTGCCGACAGTACAAAACAATGGATAACCGGTGTTCCAGATATAGATGGTGCTGGACCATACAACTGGATTCGCTCTGGTACAGTATCATATGGTGATGAGCCAACTGCAGCTGAAAAACAATTAGAAGACTATTACATAGCCACTGGTAGAGACAAATATTGGTTAGACCCAGACGAGCAATTTGAAAAAATTATAGACCGCACATGGGCACCATTTGTTCTAACTGCAAAATGGCAAAATGGACTTGGGTACGCCGATGAAGTTGGTGCAAACAGAACTCTAACCAACTTATATAGTGTGGACGTAGTTCTAACACCCGATAAGTCAAAATGGAGTAGAGCAATGGTTCTTGAAGCCGGTGATGACCCACTAAACGCAGAAGGTGGAGCACTAAAACTTGACCCAAGAAAAGCTCCCTCTGTGGACAAAGACGGAAATCCCGACGGATCAGGTACAGAAGGTATGGGCTGGTTCCCAGGATATGCCATAAATGTTGAAACTGGTGAAAGATTGAATATTATGTTTGCTGAAGACTCGTGGCTAAAAGCACACAACGGAAACGACATGTTGTTCAATCCAACAACTACATACAACACATACTTAGGTGATGTAATTTGGGGTGGAAAACACTTCGTATATATCATGGGTGCTTCAAACTCAACGCACGGTAGCTACAACCACGATAAAGACTGCCCACCATACGACGAATGTCAATGGATATACGACAGATTCCAAGAGTACCACAACATAACCAACAATGCACTTAAACGCAAAAAGAAAACTGAAATTCTATACAATGCCATGTGGACATCAATACCAATGGCAGTGCCAGGTGAAGATTGGTTGTCTAACGAAGTTAAATTTAGAATTCGCGTTTCAAGACCATATCATAGATACTATTCAAGAGTTAATGTTGGTGCTGAAAACCCACAAAACGACAACTTCCCAATGTACTCATTCAATACAACAGAATTTGCTACAGTTAAAAACAATATAGAAGTTGCCGAAAGTGCACTAGACCTAATCAACGTGGTGCCAAATCCATACTACGGATTCTCGTTCTACGAAGAAACACAAATTGATACAAGAGTGAAAATCACAAACCTACCAGATAGATGCGTGGTTTCAATATACTCAATGAGTGGCTCGCTGATTAGACAATATACTAAAGATGACAATGTACTAACCTCATTGGATTGGGACTTGAAAAACCATGCTGGTATTCCAATTTCAGGCGGTGTGTATCTAATACACGTGAAAGCTGACGGAATTGGCGAAAGAACTATCAAATGGTTTGGAGCTCTACGTCCAACTGACTTAAACTCTTTCTAAAACTTTTAGTTTGTAATAATAATCGTAAAAAAATGAAAAGAATGAATATAACGAAAACATTAGTTTTAACAGTAACTCTAACAATCATTGCTGGATTTGCAGCGATTGCAGGAAATAAAGACAGAGTTGGTCAGGCTGGTGCATACGAACTATTAGTAAATCCATGGGCAAAAAGTAATGGATTGAATAGTGCCAATATAGCCAACGCTAGAGGTATAGAAAGTACATACTTAAACGTAGCTGGACTAGCCTTTACCAATAAAACTCAAGTGATTTTTACACAAACTCAATATTTGAGGGGATCAAAAGTGAATATCAATGCACTTGGACTAGCCCAAAGAATTGGCGATGCTTCAGTTATTGCCATGAACGTTGTAGCCATGGGATTCGGCGAAGAACTTGTAACAACCGAAAACCAACCCGAAGGCGGAATTGGAACTTACCAACCTAGCTACATGAATATTGGACTATCATATGCACGAGAGTTCTCTAGCTCAATATATGGTGGTGTGAATGTGAAAATTATTAATGAAAGCATCTCAGACTTATCAGCAACAGGAGTAGCACTCGATGCAGGTATTCAATATGTGTCAGACAGACTTAGATTTGGTATCACCCTGAAAAACATTGGAACACCTATGAGCTTCAACGGAGACGGTATATCTGTTAGAGGACTTGTAAATGGGTCTGCTACAAATATGACTCTGGAAATGAGATCGGGTGAGTTTGAACTACCATCAATGCTTGCAATGGGCGGTACGTACAACTTCCTATGGGGTAAAAAAGAGAGAAATGTATCTTCAATGGATACAGGCGGATCAGCAGCATTTGACGATGAATTAACCTACGACAACGCAGAACACATACTTAGTATATCTGCAGCATTCGTAGCAAACTCATTCTCAAAAGACCAATTCCTATTGGGAGTTGAATATGGATACCACCAAATGCTTTTTGCTAGAGCTGGATACTACTACGAAAAAGGTATGTTAGGAGACGGCGAAAGAACAACAGCATTTACAGGACCATCTGCCGGAATGTCTGTGAAAATACCCTTGAACAAAAAGACAGGTACAACAGTATCTATTGACTACGCTTACCGCTTCTCAAATCCATGGTTCGGAAGCCACTCAATGGGACTACTTCTAGACCTGTAAGAGAATAAATTTATAGTAAATAAATATTTTTGAGAGACCTGAAAAGGTCTCTCATTATATTATAATCTTAAGGATAATAATATGTCAAACATTAATTACTACACAAAAGAAGGATTAGAAAATCTAAAAAAAGAACTGCAACAACTTATTAGCGTCGAAAGACCTAATATTTCACAACAAATTGCAGAAGCAAGAGACAAAGGCGACCTCTCGGAAAATGCAGAATACGACGCAGCGAAAGAAGCACAAGGCTTGCTGGAATTGAAAATATCCAAACTACAAGAATTGGTAGCAAGTGCCAGAATTATTGATGAATCGAAAATTGATACATCAAAGGTGCTACTATTCTCAAAAGTTACCATCAAAAATCTAAAAAACAACGCTGTTATGACATATACTGTCGTTCCAGAAACTGAAGCCGACCTAAAAGCAAACAAAATATCCGTTAGCTCGCCCATAGCAAGCTCAATGCTTGGAAAAAAGAAAAAAGAAAAATTTGAAGTTAAAGCTCCTGCCGGATTATTGAGCTTCGAAATTATTGATATACAAAGAGATTAAAAATGTCAACAATATTTACCAAAATCATAAATGGCGAAATTCCATGCTACAAGATTGCAGAAGATGAAAATCATTTTGCTTTCTTAGATATCAATCCATTGGCAAAAGCTCACACACTTGTTATACCTAAAAAACCCATCGACTACATTTTTGATATTGAAGATGATGAGTTCAAAAAACTATTTCTTTTTGCTAAGAAAATTGCCAAAGCCATAAAGAAAAACTTTGATTGCGAAAAAGTAGGACTCACAGTGGTCGGACTTGAAGTTCCTCATGCACACATTCACCTCATACCCATAAACACAATTTATGATATGGACTTCAAAAAGGAGAAACTAAAGCTAAGCAAAGAAGAATTTGAAGCCATTGCAGCATCAATCAGAAAAGATATAGAATAAAAAAAGGAGGAACTGTCTCAAAAGGATTATACTGTTTGAAATTCGAGGCTATCTCAGAAAGCTTAAAATGCAAGGCGTTGAGCATAAGGACGAAGAAGTCCCGATAATATCGGGATGACTGAGTACGAAATACGAAAACAACCTAGCAGTTTGGTCTTTCTGAGGCAGCCTCTCTCTTTTTATTTCATATGCTTGAAATTCAAAAAATACATCAATATAAAAGGTAGTGTTACTAAGAAGAGTTCTGAGAAGTTAATTGAACTTGCACCTGCAAAAATCATTGGAGTGAAAAGTATAACCAAATTTGAAATAGTGTAGATATGGAATCCAATCTTTTTAAGTCTAAACATAAAAACAGCGCCAATAATTGAACCCAAAAAGAGAAAACCATTGGCGAAAAACATAATTCTATCACTCTCTGCTATAAAGTAAAACAACTCTTCAAAGACTCCAGATTCCTGTGTTCCCAAAAATTGAACATAGAAATCGTACAGAACTGCAACAAAAAAGTTTGAAAACAGAGATAAGCCACTCCAAATAAAAGTCAATATACAGAGTACAGTTAAAAAAACTGGTCTTTTGGGAGTGTCAATAAGAGGATTGTTAGGATCAAATTCTTGCATATTAGCTAATTTTAGGTAACATCAGCTTAATTAAATTAGTAAGAATAGGTTCGGCTTTGTTGGCAGCTTCAAGCACCTCTTCGTGCGAAACATTCAACACCTGCCCTTCTACCCCTAAATCGGTTACAATGGAAAAAGCAAAAGTACGCATACCCGAATGACGTGCTACAATAGCCTCAGGAACAGTGGACATACCAACAGTATCACCTCCCATTATCCTAAACATCCTATACTCTGCTGGGGTCTCAAAACAAGGTCCGGGCACCCCCACATATACACCTTTTTTCAGATTTACATTCTCTGCCTTTGCAATCTCTTCAGCCAACTTAATTAACTCATTATCATACACTTCACTCATATCAGGGAAGCGTGGTCCAAGCTCATCATAATTTTTGCCCAACAATGGATTGGAAGGGAAAAAATTAATATGGTCGCGGATAATCATAATATCGCCAACTTTAAATTCAGGGTTCATTCCGCCAGCAGCATTAGACAATAAAAGTGTGTCCACACCCATATCTTTCATCACCCTGATGGGAAAAGTTAGGGTCTTCATATCATAGCCTTCATAAAAATGAAATCTACCCTGCATAGCCATAATCTCTACTCCAGAAATTCTACCAAAAATCAGTTTTCCACCATGACCTGCCACAGTGGATACTGGAAAATTAGGAATTTCTGAATAGGCAAACGATTCGCTTATATCAATTTCGTTTACCAATCCGCCCAATCCACTGCCCAAAACAATGGCAATTTTGGGGTTAACACTTGTATTTGCTGTTAAAAACTTAGCTGTTTCTCGAATTTTTTCTAACATAATCTATAATTTGTTGGTTAAATACATCTTTTTTATTTTGATGAAATGATACATTTATAGGGAGATAAAACAATGGAATTGAATTAATTAAATCCCCACAATCCATACACTTCAAACGCATATAATCTTTTTCAGTTGTAATCACAATTTTGTTTGTTCCCAATAAGTCATCAAAAGTCTTCTTTATTTGTAGTAAATCTTTTCTGCTATAGTTGTGATGGTCCATAAAGCTCAATTCTATCAGCTCACTTGCAAATTGCTCCAAATGCTTCTTCATGGGATAGGGATTGGCTATTCCAGTGAACATTAAAATCTTTCCAATATTAGACAAATCATAATTCTGTGCCAAATTATTTACAGGAACCAAATCCTCATATTCATAATATGTGAAATATAAACTCTGATTATCTAAGAGATTTATTTTTGACACAAAATCGGCTATTTCCAAAGGAGAAAGCACTTTTGGACACTTTGTAACAACAATTATATCAGCATGCTTGGCTACCTTAGACGATTCTCGCAAACTCCCCACTGGCATCAAATAGTTTCTAAAATAGGGTGAATAATAATCAGTCAATAAAATATTCAATCCACACTTCACCGACAAATGTTGATAAACATCGTCGAAAAGAATTAAATTTATGTCAGGAAAATCTTCCTTAAGTCTCTTCACACCTTTTCTCCTACTCTCCGAAACTACAACTTTTAGCTCATCTTTAAACCTCGAATAAAACATCATTGGCTCATCACCAATAGTTGAAGCTGTTTGCTCATCATCGGCTAGCACATAACCACGCGTTTTTCGACCATAGCCTCGACTCAAAATTGCTACATTATAATCATCTTTTAAAAGCCTTGCCAAATATTCCACCTGCGGCGATTTTCCTGTGCCACCCACAGACAAATTTCCAACTCCAATTGTGGGAAAATCGAAGCTGGTTCTCTTCATAAATATTGAATTGAAAAACCAACGTCTTAAACGCATGAAAAATCCATATAAAAAAGCAAAAGGAAAAAGTAAAAACCAAAAGACTTTCATAACATATGTGCTCTTAATGCTACAAATATAAACATTTTTCACAAATTCAAAACAATTGAAACTGAGAGATTAAAAAGAAAAATTGTATCTTTGTACTTATTCAATGAAGAAAATGAAAATATCTGATATTATATACGCTTTAGAAGAGGCTTTCCCGCCCAATTATCAAGAATCTTATGACAATTCTGGATTGATAATTGGTGATAAAAATGCCGAAACTCAATCGGCAATTCTTTGTTTAGATGTTACATCGAAAGTGATTGACGAAGCCATAGAAAAGGGCTCAAAACTAGTAATATCGCATCATCCCATTATTTTCCAAAAAATAAAAAGGATAAACTTAAGCTCTGAACAAGAGAAAATTATAGTAAAATGCATTAAAAACGATATTGCAGTTTATGCCATTCACACCAACTTAGACAGTAGCATCAATGGCATAAACCAAATTATTGCTAAAAAAATAGGCTTAAAAAACTTTAAAATTCTACAAGCAATTCAAAACGACCTGCTAAAACTTGTAGTTTACACCCCCGAAACACATGCTGGCGAAGTTAGAAATGCACTGTTTGAAACTGGAGCTGGACATATAGGAAACTACGATTCTTGCTCCTTCAATACAGCCGGAACAGGAACTTTTAGAGGAAACGACAACACAAATCCATTTGTGGGAAACAAAAATGAATTACATTTTGAAGATGAAATTAGAATTGAAACCATATTGCCAAAACATAAACTGCGGAAAGCACTAACAGAAGTGGAAAAAGTGCATCCATACGAAGAAGTTGCCTACGACATTTATCCCCTACTAAATGAAAATCCCAAAGTTGGAATGGGAATAATTGGCAACTTGGATAATGAGATTTTATTAGGTCAGCTTTTCGATTTGATGAAAGAGAGTTTAAAGCTTAATATCATCAAACACAACGCATTAGACTTAAACAAAAAAATAAAAAGAATTGCAATTTGTAGTGGTAGCGGAGCTTTTGTTAGTGATGCAGCTGCAAGACAAAAAGCCGACATACTCATAACTGCCGATTTGAAATATCACGATTTTTTAGACTTTCAAAAAACATTAATCTTGGCAGATATTGGGCATTTTGAAAGCGAAATTTGGGTTCAAAATTTATTACTTGAATTTATCAGCAAAAAATTTCCTAAATTTGCAGTCTTAAAATCAGAAAATAGCAAAAACCCCGTTCAATATTATTAGAACAAATAAATAGTAAATTTAATTTATAATATATTATGGCAAAAACAAGTCAAAAAAAAGTAACGCCAGAGGCTCAAAATGAAGAGATTACAAATCAAAAAAAGAGTACAAAAAAAGCTAAAGAAGAAGAGGTAGATAGAACCGTTGAAGAAAAACTAATTGCACTCTATAAACTTCAAAAAATAGATTCTCAAATTGATAAAATTAGAACTATTAGAGGTGAATTGCCCATTGAAGTTCAGGACCTCGAAGACCAATGTGGTGGATTAGAAACCAGAATTAACAAATACGTTGAAGAATCAAGAGAGATTGACGAAGAGATACAAGGCAAGGAAATTGCCATAAAAGATGCAAATACTCTTATTAAAAGATACGAAGATCAACAAAACAACGTAAGAAACAACCGCGAGTACGAAGCTCTTTCAAAAGAGGTGAACTACCAAAAACTAGAAATTACACTTGCTGAAAAGCATATTAAAGAGCTGAAAGTTAAATCGGAGAGCAAAAAAGAAGAGATTAATAAAACCAACGAAGCACTTATTTCTATGCGTGCTGAACTGGAACTCAAAAGAAGCGAATTAGACGATATTATTGCAGAAACTGAAAAGGAAGAAAAAGACCTTTCCGAACAATCGCAAAAATATCAAGCTGAAATTGAAGAGAGACTTCTAAAAGCCTATAAAGGTATTAGACTAAACGCCAGAAACGGCTTAGCAATAGTGCAAATTGAACGTGATGCTTGTGGCGGATGCTTTAACAAAATACCACCGCAACGTCAAATGGATATTAAATTGCATAAAAAAATTATAGTTTGCGAATATTGCGGTAGAATTATAGTTGATGAACATATTGCTGAACAAGCTTAACAAAGGAGTATCGCTCCATTATATTCAAAAATGTGCAAAACTTTTTTTGTTTTGCACATTTTTATATGTGGTGAAAAACACTAAATCCCAAACTTTCGACTTTAACGAAAACTATCAACAGGCATACCTCCAAGCCAGTAGAATGAAGCTTGTAGAAGCTAAAAAAATCACCTCCATTGAGAGAAGTAAAAACTCTGAGAACTTAGCTTATACATTGGTTGACAACTACACTGATTTGGTTAATCTGGTGATTTATACAGACGAGAATTTCTATAAAACATTTATCTCAAACTCTGTTTCAAGAATTAATAGCGTTGAAAAACTATCCAACGATAATCCGTGGAGAGCTGCTGTTTTATCTGAATTATATTTTCATAAAGCATCGGCAAGGCTCATATATAGCGAAAACATAAAAGCTGCATTCGATATCAGAAAAGCAGCCACAAATATAAACTACAATAAAAAGATTCATTTGAGTTTCACGTACAATTACAAACTCTCTTCGCTTCTAAATTTAGCCTTCGGGAGCATACCCGAGTCGATGAAATGGGCAGCATCACTACTATCTATGAAAGGGGATGTGGAAACCGGACTAAAAGAGAGTGCATACTTTTTGAATCACACAAAAAACAATGAAGATTTTAGATGTTTCTATCCCGAAGCTCTTTGCCTCAGACTCACTCTCATAAATATGTTCGATCCTAATACCAGAAAAACAAATACCCCCAGACATCTTATCAAAGAGGCACAAAATCATAACGAAATATATAAAAATCAGCTTCTTCTTTTCACTGTTGCCGATTATCAAATGAGGAATAATATGAATGATGAAGCTATTAAACTGCTTTTGAACGCAAAATTCGACTCCTCATATGCCAAGCTAGAAAACTTAAACTACCTGACAGGCATTGCATTACAAAACAAACTTGACGACAGAGCCATCTTATATTTTCAGAAATATGTGCAAAATAAAGCTAACAAAAACTATGTAAAAGCTAGTTGGCAAAGAATAGCATGGCACTATTTGCTCAAAAACAATGTAGAAAAATATTACGAAAACATTAAACAGGTTCTTGTATATGGAAACTCTATAACAGAATCTGACCAAAGTGCACTGGTAGAAGCAAAGAGCCTCTCTATTCCCAATAAACATATTTTGGCAACACAACTCCTCTTTGATGGTGGTTACTATAAACAAGCATTAAGTGAAATTAAAAAAGCAAATTATAGCAAGCTTAAATTGGAAGAAAAAGCTGAATATAACTACAGATTGGCAAGAATTTATGACGAAGTTAATAATACCCCTAAAGCAATAGAGCACTACAATCTGGTTGTAGAACAAGCTTCTGATAAACCTTGGTTTTTTGCCGCTAACTCTCTACTTATGATAGGTCTTCATTATGAAGAAATTGGCGAAAAAGAGATGGCTAAAGCTAATTATAAAAATTGTTTGAAGCTTAATCCCAACAGATATAAAACCAGTATTCACCAAAAGGCAAAAGCTGGACTAAACAGGCTAAAGCAATAGGTTAATTCACATCATCAAACCAATCATCTTCGCCGAAATCATCATCTGTGTTTTCGCTAAAATAATCTTTTAATTTTTCTATTTGACGATAATCTTTCTTTGTGGGACGACCAAGACCAACCTCTCTCTGCTCAAAACGCATTCGTCTAACACGCATTTTATCATACTCTTCGGCTGGCGTTAAATCTTCGTAACACTGAATTGCCAAGGGTGCTCCTACCCTCTTTTCTATCAATTGCAAAACCTTTATCTGTTTCTGCATGGGACCAATTCTAACTGTCAAAACTTGCCCTATTTTCACTTCCCTTGAAGCCTTGCACGAAGAGCCATCAATTTTTACTTTACCAGAACTACATGCATCACCAGCTTGCGAGCGTGTTTTGAAAATTCTAACCGACCACAACCATTTGTCAATCCTCACTTTGTCTATAGTTTTTAACACTCAACTACTTCTTTCTAAAATACAAAACCATGGGAACTCCGTTGAAATCCCAAATTTCTCTAATTCTATTTTCCAAAAATCTTTTGTAAGACTGTGCCACATATTGAGGTAAATTACAGAAAAAAACAAATGAAGGATAGGGTGTTGGCAACTGAGTTACATACTTAATTCTCACCACTTTATCCTTTTGTATGGGTGGTGGATTTTCATCAATTATCTCCAATAAAACACTATTCAACTTTGATGTTGCTATTTTGCGTGTTTTGTTTTCAAATATCTTTGTTGCAGTTTCCAAAACTTTGTGAATACGCTGTTTTCTATGCACCGAAGTGAATATAATTGGCACATCTGTAAAAGGAGCTATCTTCCTCAAAATCATGTCCCTATACTCTTTGTGAGTATTAGTTTCTTTATCCACCAAATCCCATTTATTCACCACTATCACAACCCCTTTATTGTTTCGCTGTATAAGGGAAAAAATATTCAAATCTTGCCCCTCAAAACCTTGAGTCGCATCCACCATTAAAATACACACATGACTGTTTTCGATAACCCTAACAGAACGCATCACCGAATAAAACTCAAGGTCTTCATCCACATTTTTCTTCTTTCTAAGACCTGCCGTATCAATCAAATCAAACTCAAAGCCAAATCCCTTATATCGGGTCTTGCTACTATCGCGAGTGGTGCCAGCAATAGGGGTTACAATATTTCTCTCTGTACCTAAGAAGGTATTTATAATGGACGATTTACCCACATTGGGGCGACCCACAATTGCAAATGCAGGAATCAGACCTTCATCTTCTTCCACCTCTTTATTTAAATATTGAACCAATTCATCCAACAGCTCGCCTGTTCCGCTTCCATTGGCTGCCGATATGGGAAATGGCTCGCCTATGCCTAATGAATAAAACTCACTAAAATCAAAATAATTTGTGGGACTATCAATTTTATTCACAACAAGTATTATATTTTTGTTTGAAGTTCTAAGCATCTGAGCCACATCTTCATCCATGGGTGTTAGACCCTCACGACCATCAACCAAAAACAAAATCACATCAGATTCGTCCATGGCTAATTTCACCTGATTGCGTATTTCGTGTTCAAAAATATCCTCACTACCTTCAATATATCCACCTGTGTCGATGATTGAAAACTCATAGCCAACCCAATCTGCTTTACCATAATTTCTGTCGCGAGTTACGCCAGAAACAGAGTCAACAATAGCCTGACGAGTTTGGGTGAGACGATTAAAAAGTGATGATTTGCCCACATTTGGACGACCAACTAAGGATACAATATTGCTCATAATGATTTTTTCTAATAAATAGACCACAAAATTACAAAAAAAAGAGTGTTTTGCAAAAAAATATTCAGAACTTAAGTTGTGGTGAACCAAATAATTATATTTGAAATCACAATTTAATTCATAGTCATGAAAATTAAGTTGGACTAATTAATTTTTTTTAACATACAATTAGTAACATTTTTTTATTTACTTTTGTCTTAATAGAAGATACTTACTAAATATATTCGCTATGAAAACAAAAATATTTTTTTTACAGATTTTAGTTCTGACAATTATCAGCACTGCTATTGCTCAAAATGAAGCTAAAATTAAATTCACATCTCTAACCTACGACTTTGGGAACATCAAAGAGGAAGATGGTGTTAAGGAGGGTAAATTTGAATTTACCAACGAAGGCGTGGAAGATTTGAAAATTTTAAACATCAAAGCTTCGTGCGGTTGCACAACATCAGACTATACAAAAACTCCCGTAAAAAAGGGTAAAAAAGGCTTTATTAAAGCTTCATACAATCCCGCTGGAAGACCCGGACCATTTCACAAAACGCTTTCGGTAACCACAAACGACCCTGCAAGTCCCAATGTTACAATTTTTATTAAAGGGTATGTGGAACCAAGACCAAAAACCAAAGATGATGAATACCCCATTACACAAGCTCAACTGAAATTTATCACCAATCATAAAAGCCTGAGGCTCACAACAAAAGAGACAAAAATTGACACTTTTATGGTTTATAATCCTACCGACAAAGACTTGGAAATTGCGTTCAGCTTTGTTCCGCCACATATTGGCTCTTTAAAAATGGTGCCAGAAAAGTTGAAACCTAAAGCCGAAGGATTTATAGTTTTTACCTACGATGCATCTAAGAAAAACGAATATGGCTATGTATATGATAGAGTTTCCTTTGAAACAAACAAGGAAGCAAAGGGCATGATGTACATCAGTGCCAATATTGACGAGGATTTTTCGTGGATGACAGAAATAGACAGGTTGAATGCTCCAAAAATTCACGTTGACAATGAAAAATTTGTCTTCGAAGCTGTGGAAATGGGACAAATAGTAAATCACAATTTTGTTATAACCAACAATGGCAAAGACCCTTTAATTATTCGTAAGGTTAAAGCTTCGTGCGGTTGCACTGCCACAACTCCCGAAAAAACCACCCTTCAGGCTGGCGAATCAACAAATATAAAAACTGCCTTTAACACCTCTGGACGAAAAGGAAATCAATATAAATCCATAAACGTCATCACAAACGACCCCGAGCGTTCAAATATAACACTATCGGTTTCGGGAATGGTTTTGGAAAAAGTTGATGAGATAAAAGGTGATGCCTCAAAGGGTGAGGGTAGTATAAAAATCTATCAAAGCAATTAATTTTAAACTTCAAAAATGATTATTGGTTGGGAAGATACTTTATTGAGACTATTTTTAGCAGCCGTTTTTGGTGGTCTTATTGGCTGGGAAAGAGAGCGTAAAGATTGGGTTGCTGGCATCAGAACTCACACACTTGTTAGCGTTGGTTCGTGCCTAATTATGATTGTTTCGGTTTATGGCTTTGCCGAAGTTTTGCACTTTGAGCATATTGGTTTAGACCCTTCTAGAGTGGCTGCACAGGTTGTTAGCGGAATTGGTTTTATTGGAGCTGGTACAATCCTTTTTCTTAAAAAAGGTGCCGTTAGAGGCGTAACAACAGCTGCTGGATTGTGGACTGTAGCCGCCATCGGACTTGCCACTGGAGGCGGACTATATTTTGCTGCCGGTGCCACCACAATTATTGTACTCATAATATTGTGGGGTTTCCAAATGTTTGAATTGAACTTCTCAAAAAAATATAAGCATAAAACACTTATTATTGTTGCATCAAAAAGTGCTAACACACACAATATCATACAAAAAGCACTTAAAAATGCTGAAACCCAAAATCATCAATTTAAAGTTGAACACGACGAAAATGATGTTACTATAGAACTTAGTTTAAGTAACAACAATAAAGATAAATTTGAAACTTTTATTGATGATATAAAAAGTGAAGGTGGAATTAAAGAGATTCACTGGATTTAAACTACCTTCCAAATAATAATTTAGCCTCTGATTCTCTGCCGTTTCGGCGTAATATTCGCATTATATCTCGCCTGCTTTCAGGCTTATAGTAGAAAAATAAAGCATGTAGTTCCCTGCGTTTGGGAATACTTTTCACTACATTTAATCGTTTTTTCGTATAGGGGTCAAATTCGCAATAGTACATCGTCGTTGATAGTGTCATAGGAGTAGGCGTAAAATCTTGAACCTGCTCAGGTCTGATATTATTCTCTTTGAGCCAAATAGCCATATTTATCATATCATTTTCGGTGGCACCGGGATGATTGGAAATCAAATATGGAATTAGCTGCTGTCTTTTTCCAAACCTATTATTATGAGCCTTGAAGTATTGATTAAACTCATTATAATTTTTAATGGAAGTCTTTCTCATCAAATTCAACACCGAATCTTCGGTATGTTCGGGTGCTACTTTCAATCGCCCCGAAACATGGTTGGAAAGCAATCTATCAACATAAAGTTTGTACGAGTTATTTCCTTTCTGATTTAGCTGTGGGAAAAGCATATCATAACGCACTCCACTTCCGATGGTGATATTTTTTATCCCTTCTACCTTGCTTGCTTGCTCATAAAGTTTGTTCAAATTCTCGTGAGATTTATTCAAATTGTGGCAAATATTTGGGAATATGCAAGAGGCTCGTTTACAAGTTTGGCACTGCTCCAAATCAACTCCCTGCATGCAATACATATTTGCCGAAGGTCCACCCAAATCGGAAATATGTCCTCCAAAATCGGGCATAGATGCTATTATTTTTAGCTCATTTATTATGGATTTTTCCGAACGATTTTGGATAAATTTACCCTGATGGGCTGCTATGGCACAAAAGCTGCAACCACCAAAACACCCTCGATGAATATTTACCGAATTTTTTATCATTTCCCAAGCCGGAACACTACCCCTTTTTGCATATTTTGGATGAGGCAAACGTGTGTAAGGCAAATCATAATAAGCATCAATGTTTTGGTTTGAATAATTATAAGCCCTGTTTACAACAACATATTTACCAGATGTTTCTTGCACTAAAACTCTATCACTCAAAGTATTACTATTTATCTCAAAAGTTTTAAATGCTTCGGCAAAGGTCTGTTTTGACGACTTACACTCTTCGTGCGAAGGTAAAAACAGAGCATCTTCTAAGCCCGAAATATCTTTGCTAACATATGCAGTAGAGGGTACATCTGTTATCTCCTTAAAATCAACTCCTTTGCTCAATTTATCCAAAATAATCGAAATTGGTTCTTCGCCCATACCATAAACCAACATATCGGCTCCCGAATCCATTAAAATAGAGCTTTTCACCTCATCACTCCAATAATCGTAATGACTTAATCTTCGCATGGAAGCCTCTACCCCACCAAGAATTACTGGTACGTCAGGGTATATATTTTTCAATATTTTGGAATATACAACAGAGGCATAATCGGGTCTAAAACCTGCATCACCACCAGGGGTATAGGCATCGTTGGAGCGTAGCCGCTTGAAGGCTGTGTAGTGGTTTACCATTGAATCCATATTTCCGGCAGTAACACCAAAGAAATATTTTGGCTTTCCAAATTTTTTAAAATCTCGCAAATCATCTTGCCAGTTTGGCTGCGGAACAATGGCCACTTTATAGCCCAAATATTCAATCCATCTCCCTATGACCGCTGTCCCAAAGGAGGGATGATCCACATAGGCATCGCCAGAAATAAGAATTACGTCCAATTCGTCGCTTATTCTATTTCTGAGTTCTTTTTTAGTAATTGGCAACCAAGTTTTCATTAATGACGTATAAAAAACAAAGATAATGCTATTTATGCAATAAAATAAGCTCGAAAACTCAAACTTTTTGAGAAAAAACACAAATATAAAATGTTTTTAACAATATTAATTTTTAAATTTGATTTTTTTATATAATTTTGTAGATTGATATGTAATATTCATGATTATGAGAAAAATAGTAAATGTAATAATGGTAGTTTTTCTACTGCTGGCACTTAATAATAACGCGGAAGCTCAGAGATGGAAAAAGAACAGAAGCTATTTAACAGTCCATCTTGGTGCAACTGGTTTTTTGGGAGACTTGGGTGGTGGTAAGGATATAGGTTCTATCGGACCTAAAGACTTTGATTTTCAAACTACAAGACCTCTTTTAGGAGTTGGATACAGCTATCTTCTTTCTGAAAGATTTAACTTAAAAACCAATGCTTATTTAGGTTGGATAGGTGGTGATGACCAGTGGACACCCCAATATCACAGAAATGCCAGAAACCTGCACTTTAGATCTATTCTTGGTGAACTTTCTGCACAAGCTGAATATTATGTAACAGTACAAAATATTGGTAAAAACTGGGGAAGAAGAAAAGCAAAGAAAATGCCCGTAACAACATACGTATTTGCCGGTATAGGTGGTATTTACTTTAACCCCAAAGCTCAATATACAGACGGAACTTGGCATGCACTTCAACCCCTAAACACTGAAGGTCAGGGACTTGTAGAAACCAGAAAACCCTATTCTAGATTTTCTGTTGCATTCCCCTTCGGAGTGGGTGCCAAATACGAAATCAATCGAAGATACTCTTTAGGATTTGAATATGGACTGAGATACACCCTAACCGACTATATGGATGACGTTAGCTCTACATATTTCGACCGCGAAAAAATCAGACAAGAGTATGGCGATATTGCTGCCTATTTCTCTAACCCTGCCGATTTAACAGATTCTGAAGTTGCTTATATTACAAAGGCTGGAGAACAAAGAGGAAATCCCAACGGCAACGACGCATATATGTTTGCACAGTTTTCACTATATATCAACTTGTATAAATCAACAGCAAACATTTGCTCTTTCCAATACTAGACTAACGCAAAGATTCTTGCAATGAAAAAAATAATAGCTATTGGCCTAATGGCACTACTTAGTGTAGGTATAACTAAAGCTCAACACTCAGAACTAGGGGTCTTTTTCGGAACATCATATTATCTGGGAGACTTAAACCCCAAAAAACATTTTAACAAAGCAAACTCTGCTGGAGGAATACTTTATAGATACAATTTTGATACCAGATGGGCTCTAAAAGTTAGTGCCCTTTTTGGTCATATTGAAGGTAGCGACCTCGCATCGGGATACAACATAGACAGAAATCTAAGTTTCCGTTCACCAATATCTGAAATATCAACACAGGTGGAGTTTAATTTCTTTAACCTATATACACAAGAGGGTAAAAACAGAATCTCTCCATATATGTTTTTAGGAATTTCGGCATTTTCGTTCAATCCACGTGCACAATTGCCCGGCGACGACCATTGGTACGACCTACAAGCCATTGGAACAGAAGGTCAAGGCTTGGATGAGGATAAAAAATATTACTCGCTGTCGTCTGTTAGCATGCCCTTTGGAGTGGGTGCTAAAGTGAATTTCTTGAAAAATTTCTCCTTCGGAATTGAATGGGGAATGAGAAAAACATGGCACGACTATCTTGATGACGTTAGTGGAACATATCATAGCAATTACGAATTGGCCACAAGACGTTCGCCAGACGTGGCACGACTTGCCGACAAAAGCGACCCTCTAAACATAGAAGGCTCACAAAGAGGAAACTCCAGAACTAAAGACTGGTACAACTTCACAGGAGTATGGCTAACTTTTAAACTCTTCGACAGAACCGAAAGTTGTGGAGCATACAAAAAATCCACATACAGATCTAATAAAATAGGACGAAAAAAATAGATTCTTAAATGAGTGCCAAAGACAAACTTAATCTCCAACAAATTCCCCAGCATATTGCCATAATTATGGACGGCAATGGCAGATGGGCAGAACAAAGAGGGCAAGAAAGGATTTTTGGACACAAACACGGCGTTGAATCTGTTAGAGAAGCCATTGAAGGAGCTGCAGAAATTGGAGTTAAATTTCTTACACTTTATGCCTTCTCTACCGAAAATTGGAATAGACCTAAAGATGAGATTGAAGGACTTATGGAACTAATGATTGATGCCATAAACAACGAAGCCGACAACCTCAACAAAAACAATGTTAGACTTAGAATAATAGGCGACACAGAAAGACTTTCCGAAAGAGTTAAAAATAAAATAAAAGAAGCTGTTGATAAGCTAAACAATAATAGCGGACTAACATTGGTTGTTGCACTTAGTTATAGCTCAAGATGGGAAATCACAGAGACTGTTAAAAACATAGCAATTAAAGTTAAAAATGCTGAAATTTCCATTGACGAAATTGATGAAAATTTGATTTCCGAAAGCCTAAAAACAAATTTCATGCCCGATCCTGAACTCATAATTAGAACAAGTGCCGAAAAAAGATTGAGCAACTTCCTGCTCTGGCAGGCATCTTACAGCGAGTTCGCATTTATTGAAACACTTTGGCCCGACTTCACAAAAGAGACATTATTCGAAACAATTAACGAGTTTCAAAATAGAGAAAGAAGATTTGGCAAAACTGGAAGGCAAGTGCAAGATGACAAATAATTTTTTACTTTTGCCCTGAAAACGGATAAATATACCCTATGAAAATCAAGATCGCAAAAAAAATTCTTCTTCTATATCTGATAACAATCTCAAATTTAGCATTTGCTCAAATAAGAATTGGCGAAACTCTTGATTATGAAGTGGACTACTCTAACCCCAAAGAGTTTGAAATTGGAGGAATAACCGTTAGCGGAAACGAAAACTACGATATGAACTCCATCATCACCATATCGGCATTGGCTGTGGGTGATAAAATTAAAATTCCCGGAGACGAAATCACAGAAGCCATAAAAAAACTTTGGAATCAAAATCTATTCGACGACCTGAGTATTACAATTACCAAAATTCAAGGTAAAATAGTATTTCTAAATATCCACGTGCAAGAGAGACCACGCCTGTCGAGGTTCTCCATAAACGGAGTTAGAAAAACAGAAGCCGACGAAATCAGAGAAGATATTAAACTTAGTCGGGGCGATGTGGTTACAGAACACCTAAAACAAAACATCAAAACCTTGGTTCTTAACCGATTTAAAGACAAAGGCTATTATAATGTAAGCGTTGACATAAAAGAAGAGATAGACACCGCCATGGGTAATGGCAAATTCCTATATATAAATGTTGACAAAGGCAAAAAACAGAAAATAAATAAAATATATTTTGTTGGTAATGAAGAAATTGCAAGCTCATCACTCATCAGCTCTTTCAAAAACACTAAAGAACAATTTAGATTTTATCCCTTCGAAAAAATTGACACTTTCCTTGTACATGTGGTGAAAAACTTCAAGGAATATAGACAAAAAGACCTCTTAGATGTTACAAGAGACTACTTTTCTGATAGGGTGAAATTGAGAATCTTCAAAACCTCAAAATTTATTCAATCCGATTTCGAAACCGATAAGGCAAACCTTATATCATACTACAACACCAAAGGCTATCGCAATGCCAGAATTATAAGCGACACCTTTTATAAAGTTTCTGATAGATCTATAAATATTGGCGTTAGCGTTGAAGAGGGCAACAAGTTTTATTTTGGCGACATAAATTGGGTTGGAAATAACTTATATTCTAATGAATTTCTGAGTAATATCCTTGGAATAAAAAAAGGTGATGTGTATGACCAAAGCCGACTGGAATCGAACCTGATGTTTAACCCCACAGGTACCGACATTTATTCACTATACCTTGACGATGGATATCTTTTCTTTTCGGCAACTCCAGTAGAAGTAAATATTGAAAACGACTCCATAGATATTGAAATTAGAATTAATGAAGGGAAACAAGCAAGAATAAATAAAATTTCAATTATTGGAAATACTAGAACCAACGACCATGTAATATTAAGAGAACTGCGAACAGTTCCAGGACAGCTATTTAGTCGTGCAGACATAATCCGCTCCCAAAGAGAGTTGGCACAACTAAGATATTTCAACCAAGAAACAATTGGAATAAATCCAAAACCAAATCCCATTGACGGAACGGTTGATATAGAATATACTGTCGAAGAGACATCATCTGACCAATTGGAGCTTTCGGGAGGTTGGGGAGCTGGAATGGTGGTGGGAACCATTGGAGTTTCGTTCAATAACTTTTCCACAAAGAAATTTTTCAACTCCAAATCGTGGAGACCTATTCCCAGTGGCGATGGGCAAAAAATAAGCATCAGAGCACAATCCAACGGGTCGTGGTATCAAGCTTATAGTGCATCATTTACAGAGCCTTGGCTGGGCGGAAAAAAACCAAATGCTTTTAGCGTATCGCTCTATCACTCACTACAAAGCAACGGACTAAAACGCTCCGACGAAAACCGACAATCCATTGATATAAATGGTATATCTGTAAGTTTAACCCAACGCCTAAAATGGCCCGACGACTTCTTTATTTTAAGTCAAGGCGTTAGTTTCCAAAACTATGTCTTGGATAATTATTCATCCGTATTCAGTTTCAGCGATGGATATTCTAATAATTTAAGCTATATCGTTTCATTAGGCAGAAACTCAATTGACGCTCCAATATATCCCCGTAGTGGCTCCGAAATAGGACTTTCGTTGCAACTCACACCGCCCTATTCATACCTGAAAAATATAGACGACTACTCTGCACTATCCGATCAAGATAAATATAGATGGCTTGAATATCATAAATGGAAATTTAATGCATCGTGGTATGCAAATATTGTAGAAAATTTTGTTGCATCAATCCGTTTTAGATTTGGATACCTTGGCACCTACAATTCTAATATTGGAGTATCGCCTTTTGAAAGATTCTATCTTGGTGGAGACGGTCTATCAGGCTTTGCACTCGATGGACGCGAACTGATAGGCATGAGAGGATATGGCAACAACACACTAACACCCAGAAATCAAGCTGGATATGTGGGAGCATCTATTTTTACAAAATACACTGCTGAACTCAGATACCCTGTTTCGCTAAACCCATCTGCAACCATTTTCCTACTAAGCTTTGTTGAATCGGGAAATACATGGTTAAATCATAAAGAGTTTAACCCATTTAAGATGTATAAATCTGCTGGACTTGGCGTAAGAGTCTTCTTGCCAATGTTTGGAATGCTGGGCTTAGACTGGGGATATGGATTTGACGACGTGCCAGGAAGTCCCGGAGCAAACAAAGGACAATTCCACTTCTCAATAAATCAATCAATAGATTAAAACTTGGTACATTTTTTGTGGCAATTAAACACTGAAATACAATTACTCACAAAACAATAAGGGAGGTTATCATGAAAAAAATATTTTTAACAAGCATCATCGCAGTTTTTTTAAGCTTCGGACTTTTTGCCCAAAGATATGCCTATGTTGACACGCAGTATATCTTAGAAAACATGCCTGACTATGTGGGCTCGCAAGCCGAATTAGACAGAATAGCCATTGAATGGCAAAAAGAGATAGAAGCAAAATTTGCCAATATCGATCAGCTTTATAAAAAATATCAAGCCGATGCACCACTTCTTCCAGAAGATATGAAACAAAGACGAGAAGATGAAATAATTAATGCTGAAAAAGAGGCTAAAGATTTGCAAAAGAAAAGATTTGGTAACGATGGCGACTTATACAAAAAACGTGAAGAGCTTATGAAACCAATTCAAGACAGAGTTTTCAATGCCATTGAAGAGTTTTCAAGATCGAAAAACTACGCCTTCGTATTTGACAAGTCTGGTGCTTTAACCATTATTTATGCTGACCCGAAAAATGACATCAGCAACGACATAATGGATAAACTGGGAATTACACCCACCAATTAATATTATTGTCATATAATCTTATTTAGACAACAATATTTAAACTATTTTATAAATTCAAGTGGTTTTTTAAACACTTATATTCTTATATTTGCCAAAATTTTAAATCAGAAATCATGAAAAGAACCTTAACTCTCGTTGCGATATTAGTATTGTTTTTTAGCACAAACACATTCGCACAAGGCAAAATAAAATTAGGACATGTGGATTCTATGGAGCTGTTGCAAGCTATGCCCGGTAGAGATTCAGCTGAAAAAGTATTGCAAGAGTATGCAAACTCATTGGAAAAACAAATTATAGCCATGCAAACAGAGCTGCAAAACAAGTACAACGACTTTATGGACAATCAAGCTACTATGTCGCAACTAATTCAGCAAACAAAAGCTAAAGAATTGCAAGACTTACAGGCTAGAATAGAAGCTTTCCAAGTTTCGGCACAAAACGATTTGCAAGAAAAAGAAAGAGAACTTGTACAACCAATTATCGACAAAGCTAAAAAAGCCATAGAAGAAGTGGCTAAAGCAAATGGATATACATATATCTTCGATTCATCGGTGGGAGTGCTACTCCACTTCGAAGATAGTGATGACATAATGTCAATGGTGAAAAAGAAACTTAATATCAAATAATTAAAAAAGTGAGCAATGCTCACTTTTTTAATATACAACACAATATGAAAAACTTGCTCCTTACATCCGTATTTTTAAGTTTCTGTTTATGGGGATTTCCACAAAAAGATTTTTTTAACTTCAAGGAAACCCTCAGAATAGACTATCTTTTTGAAGGCAACTGGAAGAAAGACACGCTCTATACTAAAAGTTTTTATAAATATAAATTCAACCACTTTAACCCCAATACTGCCATTGACAAGTTTAATTATGGAAACCATAAAGTGGAAGTTTTCGATTCTCTATCAGATGTTTTGATATTTTCAAAAGGCTTCAATAGTATATTCGAAGAGTGGCAAAGCACAGCCGAGGCTAAAACAAAAACAAAAAGTTTTCAAGGGAGTATAATTATGCCCATGCCTAAACGTAGCTTTAAATTTGTTATATCAAACAAGGATAAACAAAATAACTACCACATAAAACACAGCTCCTATATCAACCCTAACATAGCCAAATCGAAAAATCTTCCAAAAAATGAAACATACACCATACACAAATCGGGCAAGGCTAAAGATAAATTCGATATTGTGATTATACCCGATGGATATGGCAAAAATGATAGCGAAAAAATTAATCTCGATGCCCAAAAAATTGCAGATGGAATTTTAAAATGTTCGCCATATAGCCTTCTTACTGATAAAATAAACATACACCTTGTACAGGTTTTTTCTGGAAAATCGGGAATTAATGATCCTACTAGGAAAATTAAGAGAGAGAGTGCACTGAAAACTACTTTTAACTTTTTTGAATCGGAGAGATATCTTATGACAGAAGAAGTTTGGAACATGTACGATATTGCCATGCTTGCACCCTTCGACGCAATTTTGATAATGTGCAATACAGACAAATATGGTGGGGGTGGAATCTACAATCTCTACGCAACAACTTGTGCATCATGCACAGAGTATGCCTTTATTACAACCCACGAAATGGGACACTCTGTTGCCGGACTTGCCGATGAATACTACACTTCCGATGTTTCGGTGGAAGATTATTACAATATCAGCGTTGAACCAGTAGAGCCAAATATAACAACTTTAGTTGACTTCGACTCTAAATGGAAAAACATGCTCCCCGAAGGCACAGAAATTCCTACACAAATAAAAGCAAATGACAACTCACTTGGAGTTTACGAAGGTGCTGGATATCAAGCCAAAGGAGTTTACAGGCCTGTACCAAATTGCTCCATGAAAGATGTTATTTACAACTACTTTTGCCCTGTTTGTAAAAGAGCAATAAGAGAAACTATTGAGTTTTATACTAAATAATTTCAAGTATTATAGTTTTATTTAAGTTTTTTTTTAACTTTGTAGAAAATAAGAAAGAAACAATTTAAAATAGTATATAATTATGGGAATTACGAAGTTAGATCAACTAATTGAATTAGTCAAAACCAAAGGAAAAAAACGCTTAGTGGCAGCATATGCCAACGACTCACACACCATAGAGGCCGTAAACGATGCCGTTGACAATGGTATTGTTGATGCAGTTCTTACTGGTAACTCAGAAGTGATAAAGAAAACTTGCGAAGATTTAAACATCGACTACACAAAGTTTAAAATTGTTCACGAAGAAGATGAAATGAAAGCCACAAGTTTGGCAGTGAAAATTATAAACGACGGCGAAGGCGATATTCTAATGAAAGGTCTTGTCAGCACTGACAAATACATGAGAGCCATACTTCATAAAGAAAATGGACTGATGATACCTAAATCGGTTCTTACTCATGTTGCCGTTTTCGAAAATCCAGCTTACCACAAATTGATAATTGCCAGCGACTGTGCCATTATCCCCGAACCAGATGTTAAGCAAAAAACCATTATTACAAACTACTGCATCAAAATTGGTCATGCCATTGGAATTGAAAAACCAAAAGTGGCACTTATTGCAGCTACCGAACAAGTTTCGGCAGGAATGCAAGCCTGCGTTGATGCCGCTATCCTATCCAAAATGGCCGATAGAGGTCAAATTAAAGGTGGATACGTTGACGGACCACTTGCCCTTGACGTTGCCATCGACAAAGAGAGTGCCGAAACAAAAAAAATAATAGGAAATGTTGCTGGTGATGCCGATTGCTTAGTATTCCCCAATATAGAAAGTGGCAATGTCTTCTACAAAGCTTGTACAAAATTCAACAATTCTGAAGTCGCAGCAAACGTAATGGGCGCTAAAGTTCCATGTGTACTATCATCAAGAGGTGACACCGCAAAAACAAAATTATATTCAATAGCACTTGCTGCAATTTTAGCATAAACAAAAACATATAAAAATGAAATTGGAAAACTTAATCTTAGCAATAAACCCCGGTTCCACATCAACAAAAATCGCTATTTTCAATGGCGACAAAGAGGTGTTTGTGAAAAACATAAAACATGAAACTCACGAATTAGAAGGCTTCAAAAAAATTACTGACCAATATGAATTTAGAAAAAATATCATCCTCAACGAACTAAAAAACAACAATTTTGATTTGAATTTTATCAAAATTATTGTTGGACGTGGTGGATTAGTTAAATTTATTCCTTCAGGAGTTTATGAAGTTAATGATGCAATGATTGCCGACCTTAAAGCAGGAATAAATGGTGAACATGCAAGCAATTTGGGCGGACTCATAGCCCACGATATTGCAAAATCCATAAGTGGCTCACAAGCATTTATTGCCGACCCCGTTGTTGTAGACGAATTGGATGATATTGCAAGAATTTCTGGACACCCCAATTTTGAAAGAGTATCAATTTTCCACGCCTTAAATCAAAAAGCTATTGCAAGAATATATGCAAAAGAAATACATAGAAAATATGAAGATTTAAATCTTATTGTTGTCCATCTTGGAGGCGGAATAAGCGTTGGAGCTCACTTCAAAGGAAGAGTAATTGACGTTAACGAAGCCCTTAATGGCGAAGGTCCATTCAGTCCCGAACGAAGTGGCACACTACCTGTTGGGCAATTAGCTAAAGCATGCTTTAGCGGAAAATACACCTTAGAAGAAATAAAAAAAATGATTTGTGGTAGAGGTGGATTTGTGGCCTACCTAGGAACAAATGATGCCTATAAAGTTGAACTCCGAATGATGGATGGCGACAAAGAAGCCGAAAAAATATACTCGGCAATGGCATACCAAGTATCGAAAGAAATTGGCGCCATGGCAACTGTTTTGAAAGGTGATGTTGATGCAATTCTGCTAACTGGCGGAATAGCAAACGGAAAACCTTTCGTAGAAAGAATTATTGATAGAGTAGAATACATAGCCCCCATTCATGTTTACCCCGGCGAAGACGAAATGAGAGCATTAGCCATGAATGGACACTTAATCCTTACCGGAGAAGTAGAAGCCAAAAAATACGAGTAACAACAAATAATTAGTAAATCAAGATAACCGATATCGGTTATCTTGATTTTTGTTTAATATAATTTGTACTTTTGCTTTATGCTATCAAAATATCTAAATATAGTTGCAGACTACATTATTAAAATTAGAAATAGACACAATATTTCTCAACAAAATTTTATTTTATTCCTCAGTTTTATTATTGCAATTTTTGGTGGCTTCGCATCAATTATCCTAAAAAACACAGTGCATTTCACCGCCGATTTCCTTAGCACTAGATTTCCATCCGACCAGTATAACTACCTCTATTTGGGATTTCCAATTATTGGAATAATTCTCACAATAATATTTATAAACCGCTTTGTAAAAGACAAAATAAACCACGGAATAAGCAGAGTGCTTTGGGCTATATCTCGCAACAACAGCGATCTAAAGCCACATCACACATACTCCTCTATGGTTGCCAGTACACTCACTGTTGGTTTTGGTGGTTCCGTTGGACTTGAGGCTCCCATTGTGCTTACAGGCTCTGCCATTGGCTCAAATATTGGTCAATTATTCAAAATGAATCCACAAGTAAAAACACTACTCATTGCCTGTGGATCGTCCGCAGCTATGGCAGCTATCTTTAAGTCTCCCATTGCTGCAATAGTTTTTGCCATTGAAGTACTAATGATCGACCTTACAATGTCGTCGCTTCTGCCACTACTTATTGCATCCATTACCGGAACAACAATTTCATATCTCTTTTTGGGCAAAAGTGTAATGTTCAACTTCGCCCTTAAAGACACATTCACAGTTTCAAATTTACCGCTTTTTATACTCTTGGGTGTGTTTGCTGGATTTATATCTGTCTATTTCACACGTACCACCATATATATTGAAGGAGTTTTTAAGAAAATTAAAAGAAGAGGACTTAAAATAGCCATCGGAGGCATATCATTGGGCGTTTTAATTTTCTTCTTCCCTTTGCTTTATGGCGAGGGATATGAAAATATAAATTACATTTTATCGGGAAAGCCCTTCGAAATAATGCATAATAGCTTTTTTTATGAATACTCCGATAGTGCTATTATGGTAATTATTTTTTTAGTTTTAGTACTGTTTTTCAAAGTTATTGCCATGGCAATAACAAATGGCTCTGGAGGTATTGGAGGAATATTTGCACCTTCACTTCTAATGGGAAGCTTAAGCGGATTCTTAGCATATGTTGTACTAACCAATACAACATCCTTAGAACTATCATCTGGAGTTTTTGTCCTGGCAGGAATGGCCGGAGTGATGGCCGGAGTGATGCACTCGCCACTAACTGCCATATTCCTCATTGCAGAAATAAGTGGCGGATATCAACTATTTATTCCACTTATGATAACTTCAGCATTTTCATATTTAACAGTTCTCCCCTTCGAGAGGCACTCCATCTACTCCAAAAACCTTGCAGCAAGAGGCGAATTGGTTACGCATCACAAAGACAAAACTGCATTGCAACAAATTGAAATAAACAATCTTCTTGAAACCAATTTCTTAGCTGTTGACAAAGATGCAACCCTTAGAGAGCTTGTAAAAGTTATTGCAGCCTCAAAAAGAAATATATTTCCAGTACTTTCAAAAAATAAGGACTTTATTGGAATTGTATATCTTGATGACATTAGAGATATAATTTTTAAACCCGAATTATACGACAGTATCAACGTTAAAGAACTTATGTATATGCCAAAATATGTAGTTTACGAACATGAAAACAATCACGATGTTGTGAAAAAATTTAACGAAGGCGGTGATTATAATTTACCTGTGGTTGACGAAAATAATAAATATTTAGGCTTTATTTCAAGAGCAAACTTTTTTACTAACTATCGTGAAATAGTTGAAGAACTTTCACAAGATTAATTTTAAGAAAATGATAGATATATCGCAAGCCAAACTCGAATACCTATGCATTCATCGCGTGGGAAACAAAAACAATGGCGATGACCTAATTTTATCCCAAAGTCCCATTGCAATAAGTGATGAAAAACTAAGCAAAGCACTACACAAATATTTCATACAACACTTTTCTGTTCACGAACTATATTCATTTACATTTTCCAACGAAGATTATACTCTAAACCCCATTTTCAACTACACTCTGGGTGTTTTTAGCATGCCCAATACAATTCTCAAAAATTCAGTAGATATTGCCAAACATCTTTACGAATCTTCAACACACCCACAAATAAAAAAAGGAGATCTTTTTGTGGCATATTTCACTAATATTAGAGTTGGCGAAAAAACCACCGAAGCTTTGGGTATCTTCAAAGCCGAAAATAAAGCTCCATTTATGAAAGTTGAGCATGAAAGAGAGCTTTTTCAAGTCTATTACGACAAAGGAATACACCTAAATAAACTCGACAAAGGCTGTTTTGTCATAAATAGTGATAGAGAAAATGGATTTCAGGTCTGCATTGTTGATAATCCAACAAAAACCACAGAAACCCAATATTGGAGAAATACATTTTTAAATATTAAAGCAAAATCTGACGAATTTCATAAAACATCAGCCATATTGCAACTCACCAAATCATTCATTACCAACGACTTAACAGAAGAAATGTTTGAAGACAGAACAGAACAAATTGACTTACTAAATCGTTCGGTTGATTATTTTAAAAACAACGAAAACTTCGACAAAGATGATTTTATGCAAAATGTTTTTGAAGAAGAAAAACTTATCGACGCATTTAAAGGCTTCGACAAGGTTTATTCCCAAGATAACGAAATCACCATAAACGATAATTTTAACATCTCTGCTCAGGCAGTAAAAAAATACTCCAATGTTTTTAAAAGCGTCCTGAAATTGGATAAAAACTTCCATATATACATACATGGCGACAAAGATCTTATTGAAAGAGGCGTTGATGAAGATGGACGTAAATTTTATAAAATATATTTTGAAGAAGAAAGTTAAGGCAGTTTTATAATGATTTACCCCACAAATTTTGAAGACAAAATTGGATTTTCACAAATCCGACAACTTACAATTAACCACTGCATCAGCTCATTGGGAAAACATTTTGCCAACAAAGAGCTTTTTTCATCAAACATTGAAACAATAAGCAATTCAGTTAATTTTGTTGATGAGTTTAAACAGATTCTATTATTTGAAAATTCTTTTCCATCTCACGATTATTACGACCTAAGGACAGAAATAAAAAAACTTCAAAACGAAGGAACATATTTAGACACCGAAGAATTGGCTCAACTTAGAGCTGTTCTGAAGACTATTTTTGAGATCTTATATTTCTTCAATATAAAAAACAGACTAAAATATCCAAATATACACCTCAAAAGTTCAAATATTTTTGTTGATGAGGAAATTGTAAATAGCATCGACAGAATAATTAATGATAAAGCCGAAATTAAAGACAAGGCTTCCGAAAAACTTTATGAAATAAGAACATCTTTGGAAAGGGTTAAGCAAGACGCCACACGCAAGACTTTGCAATGCATTAAGAATGCAAAATCTACAGGTCTTATAAAAGATGATGTGGAGCTTACTCTAAGAAACGGACGATTGGTAATTCCCATTGCTGCAGCAAACAAACGCCGTTTGAAGGGTTTTATCCACGACGAATCGGCAAGCGGACAAACCCTCTACATTGAGCCTCAAGAAGTTATACAAGACAATAACGAAATTCGTGAACTGACTAGTGCCGAAAGACGCGAAATTATTCAAATTCTAATAAATGTTAGTCAAGAAATTAGACAACAAAGCAATTCTATTCTAGCAGCATTTTATTTTCTTGGAAAAATAGATTTTAATAGGGCAAAGGCTAAAATTGCAGTAGAAATGAATGCCATAAAACCCGAAATAGAAGAAGAACCAAAAATATTTTGGCGTACTGCTTCCCACCCACTACTTCTATTGAAGTTCAAAAAAAACAACAAAGAACTTGTTCCATTGGATATTGAATTAAAAACTTCGCAAAAAATAGTTATAATTTCAGGACCAAATGCTGGCGGAAAATCCGTAGCTATGAAAACTGTTGGACTAATACAATATATGCTACAATGCGGATATTTAGTCCCAGTACACGAAGTTTCGCAATTCGGAGTTTTTAAGAAATTCTTCATAGATATGGGTGACGAACAATCCATAGACAACGACTTAAGTACCTACAGTTCGCATTTGACAAATATGAAATTTATGTTGGAAAATGGAGACGAAAATTCATTAATTTTAATTGATGAAATGGGCTCTGGAACTGAACCACTACTTGGCGGCGCTATGGCTGAATCTATTACAGAATCGCTACGCAAAAATGGAGTATTTGCAGTTATTACAACACATTTTGGAAACCTCAAACGTTTTGCATCGCTAAACCAAGGAATTCAAAATGGAGCCATGCTTTTTGATGAAAAAAGTATGCAACCACTTTTTATACTAAAAACTGGAATACAAGGTAGCTCATTCACTTTTGAAATTGCAAAAAACATAGGTTTCCCCAGCGAAATTGTGGACAAAGCAAAAGAACTCATAGACTCACCACAATACGATTTTGAAGTTAAAACCCAACAAATTGAAACTGAATTAATTGAGCTTAATGAACAGAAAAAATCTCTACACATAGCAGACCAAACTTTAGCTGAAATTATTAATGAATATAACTCAAAAACAGATGAATTAAATAGAGAAAAAAATAGAATAATAAAAGAGGCAAAAAAAGAGGCGAATACAATTATAAAATCTGCTAACTCGCTTATTGAAAACACTATACGAGAAATTAAAGAATCCAATGCCGACAACAAGACCATCAAAACAAGTCGTAAAAAAGTGGAAGATATTCGTAAAAGCTTGGAAGTTGAAATAAAAACTATTGAACAGAATGAAAAGCCAAACAAGCCTAAAAAAACTATAAGCCTAAAGATTGATGACTTAAAACCCAATGATCCTGTTTTTCTCACTGAAGTTGGAACTCAAGCCAAAATTGTAGAAATTAAAAAAAACGGTGAAGTTGTGGTGGATATTAATGGTGTAATACTTCGTACTTCCACATCAAAAATTGAACCTATTAGTAAATCGGAGTATAAAAAACTAAACAAAAATCCAAAACAAACAGAGAGCATCTACAAAAGGATTCAAGAGAAATCTGTAAATTTTAAACCCAATATTGACATTAGAGGCAAACGTGCAGAAGAAGCCGTTCAAGAAGTTGAAAAGCTTATTGACGATGCTGTGCAACTTGGCGTTAAAGAGTTAAAAATTCTGCATGGAAAAGGGAGTGGAATTTTAAGGAAAATTGTTCGTGAAACTCTACAAGCTAACGATTTTGTGGAAAAATTTTACGACGAAAAACAAGAATATGGCGGCGATGGCATAAGCATTGTGATTTTACATTAAATATAAAAAAGGGGCTGTCGTTTCTAACAGCCCCTTTTTGGATAATCCAACAATTTTACTAAGCTTCCACTTCTTCCAAAACCTTATCTTCCACTAATTTAACTTCGCTGGTTTGCACTTCGTAGATATATTTTTTATTACCTACTTTATCTTCGTATGTGCGCGAAACCAATTTCCCTACTAAAGAGATTTTTGCACCTTTTTTCACAATCTCTTTTCCTCTTCTGGCAGCATCGCCCCACATAATAACATTATGCCAAGTGGTATTTGTTGCCCACTCGCCTGTGGCACGCTTATAACTTTCGCTGGTGGCAATGGAAAATCTTAATAAAGCATTGTCTTTGCCAAATTCAACCAATTCTGCATCTCTTCCTGCAAATCCTGTCAATTCTACTCTGTTTACTGTTCTGCTCATAATAAATAAATTTAAGTTGTTAATAATTAGATTTTGATTGTTACAAATGAACGATGATGCAAAGTTATGGCAGGACTAATCCTTTATTCGGTTAATAATCAATTACTTTCGATAGTATTCACTTGTAGTCGTTTGCTGTCGAGTGATTTGAATAAAAAAATAACCCGGTTTCCCGGGTTATTTTTGGTATTAACTACTTTGTTGAATCTTGTTTTGGAAGCACTTTAAGCTTAATTGGTTCTAGCTTTATTGCTCTTGTATTCCTTACAGCTGGGCTAATTGCATAAATATCTACAATTGAAATTTCTTGTGGTTTTGTAATATTATTTAAAGCACGTATCATTTCAGGTGTAAACTTATCATCTTTAGATAAATATTTTTTACCTCCAATTAAAACTGAAAATTTTGATACTTTTTGTCCACCTTCAATTTCCAATGTTGAGTTTGGCGTTAATTTGCCCAACTCAAGTGTATTTGTTTTAGGATTAAATCCATCAACTACTATATTGTTTTCTTTTGCTTGAGGTTTTTTTTGTTGGAACTGAGCTTGACTTACAAAACTTGAAAGCATAAAAATGCTAACTGCGATTAAAACGATTGACTTTTTCATAATTGTTGTTTTTTTATTAAATATTATTTGAATTATATTAATTTATATGACAAAGGTCGTGCCAAAGTATAAAACTATAATACTGATTGCACTTAAATAGAGTTTGAATAAAAAAAACTGCCTTTCGGCAGTTTTAAATTATTGTACTGTTATTGTAAACTCTTGGAGCCTTTCTTTCCTATCCGGATTGGCATTTGTGTGAGCCATAATATTTCTGAATGTTACTTTTGTTGGAAACTTTATCCCATTAATTGCATTCTTCATTTCCTGAGTTAGCTTTTTATTGTTTGATGTATAAACAACTACTCCACTACTTGATTTGAATGACATTTCGAATGAGCTTATTGTCTTTGCTCTGTCGGATATTACTAGTTCTCCTGCATTTACTACTTTTGATTTGGTCAGATTTCCAGATTTTGCTCCTGCAATTGTTACTTGGGTTGCTCTCGAAAACTGTGCAAACGATGTAAGACCAATTAACATTATACCCAAGAATATATAAAATGCTTTATTTTTCATATCTTTAGATTTAAAGGATATTAATTAGGGCTAACTTTGGTTCTAACTTCCTTGGGGTACACTGGATTACCATCTGGTTGGTTTTTGGGAACTGCTGTAATTTTGCAAACAATCAAATCTACTGTAGAACTTACTTCATTAATTGCATTTTTCATTTGTGGGGTTAATTTATCTGATGTAGAGCTAAATCTTTGATCTCCAACAAATAAATCAAAACCAGTAATTTTATATCTACTGTCAGATATGGTAATTTTGCCAGCACTAACAAGTTCTGCTTTTGAGACACTCCTTTTGTTGGTACTAACTCCAGGAATTGTAACTGTTGGATCTGCTGATTTCTTTTGTAACTGCCCGTAGCTTACAGCTGTTGTAAACATAAAAAGGCTTACTGCGATAAAAATGATTGACTTTTTCATAATTCTAAATTTTAAATTAAACAAATTTCTGAAATTAACAAAACAATTATCGTGCCAATGTACAAAATATTTCTAAATTTGCAATAAAAAATGCGAAAAATAACACTTTCAGACTTAGAATTTTTCTCTTATCACGGATGTTTTAGCGAAGAGCAAATTGTGGGAACTTGGTTTAATGTTGATATTGAAATATACGGTAACTACGCCGCAGCAGAGCAAAGCGACAACTTATACGACACTGTTGACTATCAAAAAGCGTATGGCTTGGTAAAGGAAGAGATGCAAAAACCCTCAAAACTTATTGAGAATGTTGCCAGACGAGTTTGCAATATATTACTAAAAAATTTTGAATCGATAGAGAAAATTCAAGTAAAAATATCCAAAATGAATCCACCCTTAGGTGGAAAAATTGGAAGTGTGTCATATACTTTGATGGAAGAAAGGTAAATTTCTTGAAAAAAACTTTACAAAAGAGATTTTAATTTTGATATTAAGAATTAAATTAGTACTTTTGCATTTCAATTGGTCTCGTGGCCGAGCGGTTAGGCAGAGGTCTGCAAAACCT
>LSQX01298611.1_pt4 | contig 42157 bp, 40 predicted proteins | sample 654561 | NCBI WGS metagenome assembly LSQX01 (sample SAMN04489861, study PRJNA283612) | anaerobic digester metagenome | isolation source: 4 biogas reactors fed with cattle manure at either 37C or 55C with and... | place: Denmark: Kongens Lyngby | collected 2014 | reverse complement strand
TTTTACAATAATAGGGTGGGATTTGGGTATAAAAAAAGTCCTCTAATAAGTGGACTTACGCCAAGTTGGACAGATGAATTGGCAGGGGTACCAGGACTCGAACCCGGATTTACGGTTTTGGAGACCGTCGCTCTGCCATTGAACTATACCCCTATAAATTGGTGACCCGTACGGGATTCGAACCCGTGAATGCATGCGTGAAAGGCATGTGAGTTAACCGTTTCTCCAACGGGCCATACTGAAGTGCCTACAAATAATAGCATAATTTAGGCAGTCAATCAAGCTATTATGTGTATTTTATAGGCTATTTCAAATATTTAAGATTTTTATAATTTCTTTGAGTATTCTTCTACTCGATCTTCTAAGCTTTCCTTAGGATCAGCAATATATTTAGTGAATTCATTATTCCAATAATCACTATGAATTAAGAAATTAGCACCAGACACAGACTGAGCAACAGGTATGTCATACAATACCGCAATCCTTAATAAAGCCTTCACATCAGGATCATGGGGTTGGGCTTCAAGTGGATCCCAAAAGAAGAAAAGTAAATCAATCTCATTTTGAGCAATAGCAGCACCTAATTGTTGATCGCCACCCATCGGTCCTGATAAAAAAGAAGAGATTTCAGTACTATATCTTTCACGAATAAGTGAAGAAGTTGTCCCAGTGCCGACAAGTTTATGGCCCTTAAAAGCATCGATGTTTTGATCCAGCCATCTTAGCAACTCATCTTTTCGATTATCATGAGCAACTAAAGCAATTGTTTTTTGTGTAGGTATTTGTATATTCTTCATAACAGCCTCCTGTTTTTTTAATTGTAACATAGTCTTTGATTAAGTATAATAAGGACATGAAACAATTACTTAAAGATAAAGACATCAATCGCTCGATTACACGCATGGCTCATGAAATTATAGAACGAAATCAAGGAATAGATAACCTTGTTTTAGTTGGTATAAAAACAAGAGGCATTCCACTCGCTTATCGAATTCAAAGTTTACTTCAAGAATTTGAAACACAAGCAGTGGAAGTCATTGAACTAGATATTACCAACTGGCGTGATGATAAGAAAGATAGTCATGATTCATATGTTATCGATAAAAACATAACCAATAAAACATGTGTCTTAGTGGATGATGTTTTCTATACAGGAAGAACCATCAGAGCCGCCATGGACGCCTTAGTAGACCATGGACGCCCTAAGTCTATACAACTAGCAGTCTTAGTAGATCGAGGCCACAGAGAGCTTCCTATTCGTGCTGATTTTGTTGGAAAAAACATACCCACCTCACAAAGTGAGCGTGTTTTTGTCCGCTTTTCTGAAATTGATGATGAAGATGGGGTCTTCATTGACAAACAAGTGGTAAGTTAGTAAAATACACACATAAGCAATGAAAAGAAGTAGTAGCTAAATCTTTTATTAAAGAGAATTATCGGTTGGTGCAAGATAATATAAAAGACAGTGAACTCGTCTTGGAGCTAATTAGGCAAAACCTAATTCGTCGTTGGCGTTAACAACTCGAGTCAAAATCAAAGGTGGTACCACGCTTTATGCGTCCTTGGGAAGCCTTTTTTATTTATTTAAAGGAGAATATAAACTATGTACAATCATAAAGTTGTTGAAAAGAAATGGCAGAAGTATTGGGACGAAAACAAAACATTTAAAACCGATACCTCAGATTTCTCAAAACCTAAATACTATGTCCTAGACATGTTTCCATATCCAAGTGGAGACGGATTACATGTCGGCCACCCAAGATCCTATACCGCCACCGATATCGTGGCACGATTTAAACGCCAACAAGGCTATAATGTGCTACATCCAATGGGTTGGGATGCTTTTGGATTACCAGCTGAACAATTCGCTATCGAAACAGGAAATCATCCAGCAACCTTTACTAAAAAGAATATTGATGTCTTTAGAGATCAAATTAAATCATTAGGTCTTTCCTATGACTGGGATCGCGAAATCTCAACCACTGACCCAGATTATTTCAAATGGACGCAATGGATATTCTCACAACTGTATGACAAAGGACTAGCCTATGTTGATGAAATTGCCGTCAACTGGTGTGAAGCCTTAGGCACAGTGTTAGCCAATGAAGAAGTTATAGATGGTAAAAGTGAAAGAGGCGGACATCCAGTAATTCGTATTCCAATGAGACAATGGGTCTTAAGAATTACAGAATATGCTCAAAGACTTCTCGATGATTTAGATTTAGTGGAATGGCCTAATTCAACTAAAGAAATGCAAGCCAACTGGATCGGTCGAAGTGAAGGAGCCAATGTCATCTTTAAAATAGAGGGGCATGATAAAGAATTTACAGTCTTTACAACACGAAGTGATACTTTGTTTGGCGCAACATACTGTGTTTTTGCGCCTGAACACCCATTTGTCAAAAGCATTACAACAGAAGAAAACAAAGAAGCAGTTTCTAAGTATATTGATTCCATTCAATCAAAATCAGATTTAGAAAGAACTCAGCTAAATAAAGAAAAGACTGGTGTATTTACAGGTGCATTCGCCATCAATCCAGCTAATAATAAAAAAATTCCTATTTACATCGCTGATTATGTGCTTTCAACATATGGCACAGGAGCCATTATGGCAGTTCCCGCTCATGATCAAAGAGATTATGAATTTGCGACTAAGTATAATTTGGAAATTATTCCTGTACTTGAGGGCGGAGATTTATCAATCGAAGCATTTGAAGGTGATGGATTTCACATAAATTCAGACTTTTTAAATGGATTAGGCAAAGAAGAAGCCACCAACAAGATGAATGCCTGGTTAGAAGAAAGAGGCATCGGAGAACCAAAAGTTACTTTTAAACTTCGTGATTGGTTGTTCTCACGCCAACGGTATTGGGGCGAACCAATTCCAATTATTCACTTAAAAGATGGTACCATGAGAAGTCTATCTCAGGATGAACTTCCATTAACTCTACCTGAATTAGATAACTATAAACCTACTGGCAGTAGCGCGACACCATTATCAAATAATCCTGAGTGGGTAAATATACCTGAAGGCACCAGAGAAACTAATACGATGCCGCAGTGGGCAGGTTCATGTTGGTACTTCATTCGATATATTGACCCTCACAATCAAAATGAACTAGGCGATAAAAAGTTATTAGACCACTGGCTACCAGTTGACCTTTATATAGGTGGCGCAGAACATGCGGTGTTGCACCTACTTTATGCTCGATTCTGGCATAAATTCCTCTATGATTTAGGAGTTGTAAGTACCAAAGAACCATTCTCTAAGTTGTTTCATCAAGGAATGATTCTAGGTGAAAACCATGAGAAGATGAGTAAGTCCCGAGGCAATGTAATTAATCCTGATGACTTAGTCAGTAGTCATGGAGCTGACAGCTTAAGAATCTATGAAATGTTTATGGGTCCATTAGAGGCAGCCTTACCTTGGACTGAACAAGGTATAGATGGAACCAAACGTTGGTTAGATCGTGTTTGGCGTCTCTTTGAACAAAAAGAAATCGTTGATGAAAATAATGGAGAACTTGATTATGTGTATCACTACACAGTAGAGAAAGTAACCCATGACATTGATACTTTAAATCTTAATACAGCAATTTCTCAGATGATGATTTTTGTGAATGAAGCATATAAACAAGACACAATTCCAAGAGAATATGCTCAAGGATTTGTTCAGATGTTTGCTTGTTTCGCGCCTCATATGGGTGAAGAACTATGGCAAAAACTTGGACACGAAGAATCAATCTCTTATGTAGCTTGGCCTACCTTTGATCGACAAAAACTTGTCCAAGAAACAAAGGAAATAGTTGTTCAAGTTAATGGTAAACTTCGTGGTAAATTTGAAGCATCACTTGATGAAACGAAGGAGAACCTAGAAAAAATGGCTCTTGAGGTTGACAATGTTAAGAATTTTATTGGAGACACACCAATTCGTAGAGTCATTGTTGTACCAAACAAATTAGTTAATATAGTAATATAATGCGATTTATTCGGCTTTTTAATTATATAAGTGTCATTGGAAATGTTTCATTGATACAATAATTATAGGAGATTTAACGATGGAAAAGAAACCTTATCTTGAGATTTTCAAAGTGTTTACAAAACTAGGTTTTACAGCCTTTGGCGGACCAGCTGCCCATGTAGCCATGATGGAAGATGAAATTGTCGATAAACGCAAATGGTTGCCTAAAGAGAAATTTGTGGATATGTTTGGATTAACATCTCTGATCCCTGGACCCAACTCGACTGAAATGGCTATTTTCTTAGGCTACGATAGGGGTGGAATTATTGGCTTATTTATAGCTGGTATAAGCTTTATCATCCCAGCCATGATAATGGTTTTGATTTTTACATTTTTATATGTTGAATATAATTCAATTCCTCAAGTTGCTAATCTATTAGACGGTATTAAACCAGTCATCATTGCGATTGTGTTAAATGCCCTTATAAAACTAATCAGTACTGTTTTAAAGAAACCCCTATATTGGTTCGCATTTGTCGTGACTATTGGTCTCTATTTACTTGGTGTCAATGAATTAGTGTTACTATTTGGAATGGGTGTTCTAATTTTCTTATACAATTTAATGATTGAGCATCAATCAGGTAAGACATACGCTGTTGAGCCAGTCAGTTTAGTCCTTTTGTTTTTAACATTTTTAAAAATTGGAGTGGTCTTATACGGTAGTGGATATGTTTTATTAGCTTTTTTAGACAATGAATTCGTATCGGATTTAGGACTCATTACTCAAGGTCAATTAATCGATGCTGTAGCCATTGGTCAATTAACACCAGGCCCTGTTTTTACAACAGCTGCCACAGTGGGTTATCTTGTGAAAGGTATACCAGGAGCATTAGTAAGTTCAGCTGGAATCTTTTTACCCTCATTCTTGTTAGTGGCCATATTAAACCCCATTCTTCATAAACTAAGAGCCTCACAGAAACTTAAGTTTATACTAGATGGGGTGAATGTTGCGTCATTAGCATTAATGGCAGCCGTCCTAGTTCGCTTGTTTGAATCGTCCATTGTTAACATACCAACGGCTCTTGTAGGAGTGGTTTCATTTGTTGCTTTATACGTTTTTAAGATTAATACGACTTGGTTAATCTTATTTGGTGCTTTATTTGGTTTCTTACTTTTGTAAGGATTTAAGTGTATAAACTAAGATATCGCCATCAGCAAACAGTCGTATATCAACTTTCGATGTACCAATCCCGCTAGAGATATCTAATTGCATATTAGATAGGTTTTGTGTGTGTCTGGTATAGGGTTGAGCATTATTAAATAGCCCCCTAAATAATGGAAGATTAATCTGTCCACCATGGGTAGACCCAGCAATCATCAGATCGATTGGAAAGGCCGCAAATAAATCAGCATTCTTAGGTTCATGGGTAAAGGCAATAGTATATTTACTATTATCCATTAAATTAACATTTGGTTCCGATTTGGTTCCGATTAAATTAAAGAAGTCTTTATTGTAATAAATGTGGAATAATTTATCATCAATAATTTCAAATTCTGCCATATTCATGAGTGATTCAAAGGTGTTGGTCGCATATTCAGAGGAATCTTCCTGTTGACCACTTACCGCAAATTTACCGTAAGGTGCATTTATTGAAGATAATGTGTCAATTAAATATGACAATTGTTGTTGTTCTAATTGTCCTTCTTCAGTGTAGTCGACTAAATCCCCACCAAACAAAACAACATCTGGTTTTTCTTTATTAATTTGTTTTACAGCTTTGTCTAGCCTGTTCTCATCGACAAATAAATTATAGTGAACATCAGAAAAATAGACAATTTTCAAACCATCCAGTGATTCTGATATTTTAGTATCTTGTATAGTAATTTGTCTTGTTTTAACTCGCTTATTAGCAAAAAACAGCCCATCAACCAATAGGATTACAAGGGCTAAGACGAATACTAATAAAGTGATAATGAGGGCTTGTTTCTTCTTTGTCATAAACATATTATAAACAATTTTTTAGATAAGAAAAGGATTGAAACATCAATCCTAGTTTTTACGATTATAATTCATAGCCTCTCTCATATTGAGAATGACTGGAATAACAATTGGGTTGCGCTGTGTTTGTTGGTAAAGATAGGGTTCCAGTGTTTCTCTGATTGTGTTCTTCAATTCTGAGAAAGTAACTTTAGATTTCATTCTCTCGCTAAGTGATTCATAGACTAACAGTTCTGCTTCTTTAAGCAAACCTTGATTTTCTTTGATATAAACAAATCCTCTTGAGACAATGTTTGGTCTGACTAGAATCTTGTTATAACGAGAGTCAATAGTAACAAAGACAGCAACTAATCCATTATCACTTAAAATCTTTCGATCTTTAATAACGGCAGTACTTAAGCCTGAGGCGTCATTACCATCGACATAAATATCATCAGCTGTTATTCGTTGATTGCTTCTAAATACTTCATGATTTCTAAGGATTAGAGCATCTCCATTGGAACAAATAAATATTTTTTCTGGATCAACACCAACTTCAACTGCTGTTTTGGCATGGGTTACTAACATCTTGTATTCACCATGCATAGGCATAAAGTAGGTTGGTTTAGTTAATTGGAAGAACAATTTTTGTTCCTCAGAACTAGCATGGCCTGTTGTATGAATCGAGTTTAATGGTGAGTTAATAACTACATCTGCTCCTAAGCGGGTCAATCTATTAACAACACCAGATACTGATTGAGCATTTCCTGGGATTGGATTACTTGAGAATACGACCGTATCACCTGGAATAACTTTTATTTGTCTGTGGGTGCCATTAGCAATTCTACTTAAGGCAGCAAGTGATTCACCTTGAGAACCTGTACAAAGGATACAAATCTTGTGGGCAGGAGTATGATTTAATTCATGATTGTTCATGAAATGTTTATCTGAAGCTTTAATTGTTCCCATCCGTCGTCCTATTTCAACGACTCTATCCATTGAGCGACCAAAAACAGCAATCTTTCGTCCAGAGGCAATGGCAGCATCAATAATCTGGGCTACTCTATACACATTGGAGGCAAAGGTTGCGATGATGATTCTTGATTGGGTTTTATTAAAGATTTCCATAATTGATTTTGCGACTTCTTTCTCAGATATAGAGAATGAGTTAACTTGAGAGTTGGTTGAGTCTGATAATAAGAGATCAACACCTGAAGCTCCTAAGAAGGCAATCTTTTGGTAGTCTGAGTTTTGGCCTACAGGTGTTAAGTCAAATTTAAAGTCACCAGTTGAAACAATTCGTCCATTTTCTGTATTTAATAAGACACCTAATGAATCTGGAATGGAGTGAATTACATCAAAGAATCCAATAATAAAATGTTTTGTTTGGATTTTTGTTGTTGAATCAATTTGTTGGATGTTTATATTACTAAGGCGACGCTCTTGGAATTTCTTTTCTAATAATGCTTTCGCAAAGCGTGGTGCATAGATTTTTTCTGGTTTAACTGTTTGGAGCAAGAAAGGTACGCCTCCGATATGATCTTCATGACCATGAGTTATGATAAGCGCTTTGAATTTCTTTTGATTTCTTTGAAGGTATGAAAAATCAGGGATGACATAGTCAACGCCTAATAAGTTTTCTTCTGGGAACATAACGCCGCAGTCAACGACGATTATCTCATCTTCGTGTTCGAAACAGTACATGTTTTTTCCGACTTCATTCATTCCACCTAGAGCATAGATTAAAGTATCGTTCTTTTTACGATTAGGTTGCGTGTAGGATAAATGAGGTGCTTCTTGTTTTTGTGATTTCATAGTAAAACTCCTAAATAATAATTGCTTTTGGATTTATATAATCCGGTTCGGTTTTAGAAATGTGATCATAGAATAATATTCCATTTAAATGATCAATTTCATGTTGCATGACAATGGCTAAATAACCAGTAGCGTCAATTGTTATGTTTTCTTTAGTGAGTGCATCATAGGCACGTACTTTAATTTTATGAGAACGATAAACATAGCCAGGATAGGGCTCTTTGATTGAGAGACATCCTTCGCCTTCAGATAGAGCAGCTAATTTTGCTGATTTAGATAGAATAACAGGATTAATTAATACAAACTGAGTTGTATTTGTAATTTCACCCTCATCATCATAATCATAGATGACTATGGCGCAGGCTTGTTTTAAGACCCCAATTTGTGGAGCAGCAATACCTACGGCTGGTTGAAGATTATATTTCTGTGCAAGCTCGGGATTGGTTGAATTTACAACATACTCATATAGAGAATCGACAAGTTGCTGATCTTCTTGGGATAAAGGTAATTCAATTTTTTCTGATTTCTGACGTAATAAAGGATTTGGGTCCTTGATTATTGTGTCTGTTGTTATCATAATTCTATTATTAGTCCTGTTCTATGTGTATCAATCTTATATAATGATACAACAATTCGACTGAAAAGTATAGAACTCTGTGCAAAAGGTTTGAACTTTGATAAAATAGAAATGGTGAAAAAATGAAGAAAAAACGATTTGACATAAATATGCCAAAAGGATATTCAAAAATGATTCATTTAATAATGTTATTATTAAGTTTTTTTGGTGCGATAATGGTGACTTCTGCCTCGATGTCTGGTCAGAATACTCAATCGTTGGCCTTCTTAATTACAAAACAATTTGGATTTATCGTTATTTCTTATATTCTAATGATATTCTTTGCTAGAAAATTTCAGTGGAAATGGTTTTTTAATCCCTCCAGAGGGCTTAATTATATCTTATTGTTCTTGTTAGTATTTATACTGGTGCCTCGTTTTTTTGATCCTGTGTATGGATCTTATAACTGGATTCAGTTACCAGGTGGATTTACTATCCAACCCTCGGAGATTTCTAAACCATTTATTATTGCGATTATTGCATCAGTCTTAGGTGGATTACCGGTTGATTCTTGGATGCTAGACAAAGAGCGACTAAAAAAAGTTAAATTTACAGATAAAATTAAAAGAGTGTGGACTGTCGTAAAAGGGCCATTAATTGCGGTTGTTGCGATGATGGGAATTATCTTAATTGTTCAGAATGACTTTGGAACCTTTATGATTATTTTGGTAATTGCGGCAACATTAGTGTTTATGGCGAGTCATCCTTTCATTACTGGTTTACAGCGTATTTTATTAATAGTTTTTATTTCAGCCATCGGAATTGGCGTGTTTGCAATGACACCAGGGGGTATTCATTTACTTGAAACAATAGGTTTTGAGGAATATCAATTAAATCGTATTACATCACTGTATACTTTATTTGAAAGAGATCGGATCTTATCAACTTCGATGCAACAAGTTAATGGTTTACTAGCATTTGCGAAGGGTGGATTATTTGGAAACGGCTTAGGGTCTTCGATTCTAAAATATGGATATATTCCTGAACAAGAGTCAGATTATGTCTTGGCTATTTTGATTGATGAGTTTGGTTTTATTGGATTTTTACTGATTACAATTGGATATATAATTATTATGTTTATTTTATTTAAACATGCGTTTAAGATAAAACATCAACCTTCACGATTGTATTTAATTGGTACTGCTACCTATATTTTTGTTCATTACTTATTTAATGTCGGTGGTACTTCTGGATTGATTCCTTTAACGGGTGTACCATTGCTCTTAATTTCAGCAGGTGGTTCTTCACAAATGGCGATATTCATTGCGATGGGGATTTCTCAAAATATAATTGCGAGACATGTGAGTTCAGAGAGAAAGCGAAAATGAGAATTATAGCTGGAAAATATAAATCTAGGAAACTTAAAACTTTAGGGTCACAGGACACCAGGCCAACCCTTGATCAAGTGAAAGAATCTTTCTTTAATCGTGTAGGCCCTTATTTTGAGGGTGGTCACTTATTGGATGTATTTGGTGGTTCAGGTGCAATAACGATTGAATTCTTATCTAGAGGTGTTGAAAAAGCGACTATTATTGAACTGAATCGTGAGGCAGTTTCTGTTATTAAGGAAAATTTAAAGTTTGTGGATGAGGCTGTAAAGGTTTATCCTATTTCATTTGAAAAGGCTCTAAAGCGGATTGATGAAAAGTTTGATTATGTATACTGTGATCCGCCGTATCATTTTAAGAATACGACAAAATTATTTGAATTATTAGTGAATGTGATTCATAAGGACACGATAATATTTTATGAGGCTGATAAAAAAGAAGACATGCCGATCCCCAAAGGATATACATGTCTTCGCGAAGATGACTATAAACGTGCTAAAATTATGTGGTTTCAGCTCGACCAATCGCAGTAATATGTCTGCCTGTGGTACCATCTCTTTGAAATGAGAAGAAGTCATTTGGATTAGAGAATGTATCTTTATCATATCGAGTGATGTTTACTTGTGGGATTCCACAGTCTAAACATTGATTAATATTCATTTGAGCGACATCCAATTTGAGCATATTTGACTCATCTAATTGGATGTTTTCATTTAATTCGTATGGATAGGGAACACTCTTAGGATCTAATTGACAAGAGTCAAAGCTTAAACAAGGGCCAATAATGACTTTTAAATTCTTTGGGTCGACATCTTCGTTGTCTAATATGAATTGAACTGATTTTCTTGTAATTTCTTGTAAAGTTCCTTGCCAACCAGCATGAATGGCAGCTATTAGATTCGTTGTTTCGTCATAAATCAGTACCGGTACACAGTCTGCATGCATAAAGGCCAGCATTAAATTAGAGTCAAATGTATAGAGTGCATCGACATTTGGAATACCTCCTTCAAATGAGAATGCGCCTTTGCCTCCATCTTTTTGTGTAACTTTTTTAATTTTGTCACTATGGCATTGCTTAACAAAGACCCATTGTGCTAGAGGTATAAAGACTTCTTTTGCGAGCTGTTCACGGTTATGACTGACTGAGAGTGGGCGATCGTTTACGATGTGTGACATATTGTTTGATTTATATGGACCTTGAGAAACTCCACCATATCGAGTGGATGTTAATGCGATAAATGGTTCAGGGATTTTATATTTCACAGGCTTGCCTCCTTAGCTTTATTATACATCAATAAGTTTAGTAGTCGTTTAAGTTTGAATGAAGTGGTTAATTGTATTCCACAGATTAGCACTCAATTATTGACAGTGCTAAGTATTGTGATATAATAAGACAGACAACCAGTTATAGAAGGTGGTGAAGTCGTGTTAAGCGAGAGAAGGATTGAAATATTTAGAGCAATTGTCTATGAGTTTATTCGGACTGCAGAGCCGATTGGATCTAAGACATTGATTGATAAATATAAATGGAATTATTCAAGTGCAACCATTCGAAATGAAATGAGTGCTCTGGAAGAAATGGGATTATTAGAAAAACCCCATACATCCGCTGGTCGTGTTCCGTCAACGAAAGGGTATCAGTTTTATACTCAATACTTGATGGAAGACAATGATGAGAATGAGCGACTTAAGAATAGTTTACAGGTTGTATTTTCTAATCGTGGACGGAGTGTTGAGGAGACATTGATGCAATCAGTTGAAATTTTGGCTGAGATGACTAATTTGACCTCAGGTGTGCTTGGTCCGGAGGCGACATCCCAATGTTTACAAGATATTAAAGTGGTTGTATTAGATGAGACACGGGCACTGGTTATATTTGAAACGAATCAAAACCATCGTGAAAGTAAGGTATTTGCTTTAGAGGATAATGTGTCAATTGCTGATTTACAGAAATATGTAAAGATCCTAAATGATCGATTGTGTGAAACACCAATTACTCAGATTCAAGAAAAGATGGAAAGCTTAAGGCCAATTTTACAACAGAGTATACTTCAGTATGAATCGTTGTTTGAAGCCTTTAGCCATGCGTTTATCAAATTTGCGAGTGACAGAATGTATTTTTCTGGTAAGAATAACTTATTAAATCAACCAGAATTTGGCGATGTTGAGAAGTTAAAACAATTGTTAAACATGTTGGAAAATTCAAGTTTGTGGGCCGATATCAGTATGGGCCGTGGTGATCTAAGGCTAAAGACTGGTGATCATTCTCAAACGATTTGGATTGATGATATGGCAGTGGTTACTTCTGAAATCAATATTGCTGGTGAAGAATCACACCAATTAGTGGTGGTTGGACCATCACGGATGGAGTATTCGAAAGTAGTGTCTCTGGTTGAGTATATATCGAAGATGATCGAGGAGGTTTATTCAGATGAATCAGAATGAAGAAGTGCATGTTGAGCAGGAAGAACAGCTGGAAACAGCTGAGAAGCCTAAAAAGAAAAAGTTTTTAAAGAAAGATAAGGACATCGAGTTGATTGAAAGCTTATCGAGAGAAAATGAAGAATTAAAGAATCAGTATTATAAAGCGTATGCTGATGCAGAAAATTACAAGAAACGAACTCAGAAAGAGTTGCAGAATTCGCTAAAGTATCGAATTCAATCATTTGCGAGTGATATTCTACCGGCAATTGATAACTTGGAAAGAGCTTTAAATAATGACACTAAAGATGAAGCATTTAAAGAGGGTGTCGTTATGATATATGATCAGTTAATGGCAGCATTAGAAAAAGAAGGGGTCACAGAGATAGATGCCCTTAATCAGCCATTTGATCATAATGTGCATAATGCATTAATGACAGAAAAGGTTGAGGGTACCCCGCCTAACATGGTCATTGAGGTATTACAAAAAGGATATATGTTAAAAGATCGTATTTTAAGAGCCGCTTTAGTTAAAGTGAGCGAATAACAAGAGGAGGAAAAACTATTATGAGTAAAATTATTGGTATAGATTTAGGTACGACTAACTCAGCGGTTGCGATTATGGAGGGCTCAGAGTCTAAAATTGTTACAAACCCTGAGGGAAATAGAACAACCCCATCAGTGGTTGCGTTTAAGAATGGAGATATTATTGTTGGGGATGCAGCAAAGCGTCAAGTTATTACAAATCCTAACTCAGTTACTTCTATTAAGCGTTTGATGGGTTCAAGTGAAAAAGTTAAAGCAGATGGAAAAGATTATACACCAGAAGAAATTTCAGCAATGATTCTTCAATATCTAAAAGGATATGCTGAAGAATATTTAGGTGAAAAAGTAACACGTGCAGTTATTACAGTGCCTGCTTATTTTAATGATGCACAAAGACAAGCAACTAAGGATGCAGGTAAAATTGCTGGTTTAGAAGTTGAGCGTATTATTAATGAGCCAACAGCGGCAGCTCTTGCTTTTGGTTTAGATAAAGACAATGTTGATGAAGAAAAAATCTTAGTTTTTGACTTAGGTGGTGGAACATTTGACGTTTCTATTCTAGAGCTTGCGGATGGTACATTTGAAGTATTGTCTACAGCAGGTGATAACAAACTGGGTGGTGATGACTTTGATGATGTTGTTGTTAACTGGCTTGTTGCAGAATTTAAGAAAACGAGTGGTGTTGACTTAAGTAAGGATAATATGGCGATGCAACGACTTAAAGAGGGTGCAGAGAAGGCTAAGAAAGAACTATCTAGTTTAGTACAGACTCAGATTAGCTTACCATTTATTTCAGCTAATCAAGATGGACCTCTACACTTAGATATTCAATTAAGTCGTGCTAAATTTGATCAAATGACTAAACATCTAGTTGATCGTGCTTTGGGACCTGTTCGTCAAGCACTTAATGATGCTGGTTTATCGAAGAATGATATTCACCAAGTTATCTTAGTGGGTGGATCAACTCGTATGTTGAGTGTTCAAGATCTAGTTAAGAAAGAACTTGGCAAAGAACCTAATAAATCTGTTAACCCTGATGAAGTAGTAGCTATGGGAGCTGCGATTCAGGCGGGTGTTATTTCTGGTGATGTGAAGGGTGTTGTTTTATTAGATGTTACACCGTTATCACTTGGTATTGAGACGCTTGGTGGCGTGATGACTCGTTTAATTGATAGAAATACAACTATTCCTACGAGTAAGTCACAAGTCTTTTCGACAGCTGCTGATAATCAACCTGCAGTTGATATCCATGTATTACAGGGTGAAAGACCAATGGCTAATGATAACAAAACTTTGGGTATGTTTAAGTTAGATGGTATTGCGCCAGCTCGTCGTGGAATTCCTCAAATTGAAGTTACTTTTGATATTGACGTCAATGGTATAGTTCATGTTAGTGCGATGGATAAGGGTACCAATAAAAAACAATCAATTACCATTTCTAATAGTTCAGGTTTATCTGAAGAAGAAATTGAGAAGATGGTACAAGAAGCAGAGGCTAATAAAGAGGCTGATGAAAAGCGTCGTAATGAGGCTGAAGTTCGTAATAAAGCTGAACAATTCATTAATCAAATTGATCAAACATTAGAAGATGAAAATGCTCAGGTTGATCAAGCTCAAAAAGATGAAGTGAAGAAACTTCGTGATGAATTACAAACAGCACTGGACAACAATGACATGGATACATTAGAATCTAAGTTGGACCAATTAGAACAAGCAGCTCAACAAATGACTGAAGCGATGTATCAACAGCAAGCTCAAGAGGCTAGCCAAGCTGAGCAACAAACAAATGGAGAAGCTCAAGGTGCTGATGATGATGTACTTGATGCAGAGTTTGTTGAAAAAGAATAAATTATTGAAATTAAAGGGAGAAACTGATGGCCAATAAAAGAGATTATTATGAAGTGTTAGGCGTGAGTAAAACAGCATCTGCTGATGAAGTTAGGAAAGCTTATCGAAAACTGGCGAAGAAGTATCATCCCGATGTGAATAAAGAAGAAGATGCTGAAGTTAAGTTCAAAGAAGTTCAAGAAGCGTATGAAGTTTTGAGTGACGCCAATAAAAAAGCTACTTATGACCAATTTGGCCATGCTGGAATGGATGGAGCTAATGGAGGCTTTGGTGGCTTTGGACAGGGCGGTTTCTCTGGCGGTTTTGGCGGCTTTGAGGACATCTTTGATTCATTCTTTGGTGGTGGATCAAGATCTAGTGGATTTGGTGGAGGATCAACTCGCCAAGGACCCATGCAGGGAAATGACCGTTTTATGTCCATGAATATTCCATTTATGGATGCAATGACTGGGACTCGGAAAACATTTAACTTAAATGTGGATGAACAATGTAGTCACTGTCATGGTTCAGGTGCTGAATCTCCTAGTGATGTTCAAACCTGTGCAACCTGTAATGGGCGAGGTCGTGTAATGCAGCAACAACGAACTGCTTTTGGGATATTCCAATCAGAAGTTATTTGTCCAACCTGTCAAGGGAAAGGGCAAACGGTGACTAAAGAGTGTCATCTTTGTCATGGAGCTGGTTATGAAAACAAGCGTATGGAAGTTGAATTGTCAATTCCTAAAGGAATTAGTTCTGGGCAACAATTACGTGTTTCGGGTAAGGGTGAGCGTGGCGCAAATGGTGGACCTAATGGAGACTTATTTGTTGAAATTAATGTCCAAAACCATCCAACATTCCTTAGAGAAGGGTCGACTATTAACATCACAATTCCAATCTCAGTGGTTGAAGCGACTTTAGGAACCAAGTTAGATGTACCAACAGTTCATGGTGAAGTAACATTAAATATTCCGGAAGGAACCCAACCAAATCAGAAATTCAAATTGAGAGGAAAGGGTGCACCAATTCTTAATTCAAACTCATTTGGAGATCAGATTGTTGAGGTTAAAGTTGAGATTGATAAATCACTGTCTAAGACAGAGAGAGATTTATATCAGAAATTAAAAGATACTACGGATACTAAAGAATCGCCATTTGATCGATTCAAAAGAGCCTTTAGACGATAACTCTAAAGGTTTTTTTATATGCTATAATAGGATTCTGAAAAGGAGACCAACTATGAGAACTGTTCATATAAAAATAAATAGCACTGACCTAGAAATGATTGATGCACTTAACACTGTTATCTTTGATGTCCATCATGATTTTGCGGATGAGAATATAAAAATTAATGTATCTAAACAAGCACTAACTGATAATCAAATTTTAATTGATGATGAGTTAGTCAGCTTTGAATGTAAGTGTAAGGATGATCCAAGCGACTGTCATTGCTCACCTGTGGATAAGATTCGTAAAGCTTTATTTAAGGCCGTTAATTGGAGAGAAAGTGGTTGTGGCTGTGGCGGTAATTGTGGGTGCCATTAGAGCACTTTGACTCTACTAGATTTGTTTTCATGACTACATCATCACATCTTGTTTGGTAGTAGACCTGTAATTGAGAATTATTGATAAGAGAACCTTTAGAGTTAGCACTCAACAATTGACAGTGCTAACTCAGTATTGTATAATAACTTTGGAATCTATAAGATTCCTTTCTTTATAACTAAAAATTAGCACTCTAAGTCAATAAGTGCTAGAAAGGGGTAATTATGAATATTGAACAATTAACACAAAAAGCTCAAGAAACATTAATGGAAGCCGTTAATTTTGCCATGGGTCAAAATCATGCCCAAGTTGATCTTGAACATATTTTAATAAGTCTCTTAAACAATGATAGTTTAGATAGTCTTTTTGATGAGCTTGACCAGAATAAACAAGCCCATCATGAGTACCTGTCAAATATCGTTCATACTAAACCCAAGACATCAAATGTCTCACAACCTCAGTTGAGTCATCAACTTGAACCTGCTTTTAATGTGGCTATGTCAGAAGCAAACAAACTTGGTGATAAATTTATCTCAAATCAAACTCTTTATATTGGTTCTGCTAATCAATTGAGTTCATATATGAATCAATTTGGTTTAACTAAGAATAAAATAGTTAAAGCATTAGAAAAGATTCGTGATGGCCAAGTCATTGATACACCGACTAAAGAAAATACAATGGATGTTCTTAAAAAATATGGTCGCAATCTAGTCGATGAAGTAAAAGCGGGCAGAGTGGATCCTGTAATAGGGCGTGATGCTGAAATTCGTCGTGTGATTCAAATCCTATCAAGAAAGACTAAAAACAATCCTGTCTTGATTGGGGAGCCTGGGGTAGGTAAAACAGCTATTGTTGAGGGTTTAGCATGGCGTATTATGCGTAATGATGTTCCTTTAAGCCTACAAAACAGAGATGTATTTGAACTTGATATGGGAGCCCTGATTGCTGGTGCTAAGTATCGAGGGGAGTTTGAGGAACGACTTAAGGCTGTTTTAAATGAGGTTAAGAAAGCTGAAGGTCAAATAATTTTATTTATTGATGAAATCCATAATTTAATTGGAGCAGGTAAAACAGAAGGTGCAATGGATGCAGCCAATCTACTAAAACCAATGTTAGCTCGTGGTGAACTCAATGCCATTGGTGCAACAACATTTGATGAGTATCGTAAATACATCGAAAAAGATAAAGCATTAGAGCGACGCTTTCAACGAATTCAAGTCGATGAGCCAACAATAGAAGATACGATATCAATCCTTCGAGGTTTAAAAGACCGTTTTGAATCACATCATGGAGTCCAAATTAAAGATAGTGCCATTATTGCGGCAGCAAATTTATCAGCGCGTTATATAACGGATCGATTCTTACCAGATAAAGCGATTGACTTGATTGATGAGGCATGCGCCACCGTGAGAGTTGAAATTGATTCAATGCCAAGAGAACTGGATGAAATGATGAGAAAGATTCGACAATTAGAAATTGAAGAAATTTCATTAAAAGATGAAGATGATGATAATTCTATAGATCGAAAATTTGAAATTTCTGAAGAATTAGAAAATTTGAAAGAAGAATATCAAGAACTTAATCATCAATGGGAGCTAGAAAAAGCAGAAGTAGTAGCTTCTAAGAATCTTAAAGCTGATTTAGAAACAGCTAAACTAGACTTAGAGAAAGCTCAAAATGAGGCTCGCTATGAAGAAGCAGCTCGTCTACAGTATGAAACGATTCCACAACTTCAACGACAATTAGCAGAGAAAGAAACATCAGAAAAAGAAAATAAAATGTTGCTAGAAGAAGTTGATGAAGAATTAATCGCCCAGATTGTTTCACGATGGACTAAAATCGAAGTAGGAAAGCTTCAAGGATCAGAGAGAGAAAAATTATTAAATTTAGAGATGCTTCTGCGTCAACAGGTAAAAGGACAGGATGAAGCACTAAGACTTGTTACTGAAGCGATTCTAAGATCCAAAGCAGGAATTCAAGATGAGAATCGTCCACTGGGCTCATTTATGTTCTTAGGACCAACTGGTGTTGGTAAAACAGAGGTCGCCAAAGCATTGGCTTTACAACTCTTTGATGATGAACAAAAAATTATTCGCTTAGATATGAGTGAATACATGGAAAAACATTCAGTTTCACGTTTAATTGGATCACCACCAGGCTATGTGGGGTATGAAGAGGGAGGACAATTAACTGAACAAGTTCGGCGTCATCCTTATTCAATTGTTCTTTTTGATGAGATTGAAAAAGCACATCCCGATGTCTTTAATGTCTTACTTCAAGTATTGGATGAAGGCCGTTTAACAGATAATAAAGGTGTTAATGTTGATTTTAAGAATACTCTTATCATTATGACTTCCAATCTTGGTGCTCAATATGCATTTATGAATGACTTAGAATCACGACATGATCTGTATCTCGAAGAAGTTAAGCGCACCTTCAAGCCAGAGTTTATTAATCGCTTAGATGAAATTATCGTCTTTAATGCCTTAGACCAAGACATTCTAACTCAAATTGCTGAAAAATTTATCAATGAAATGAGAAATCGTTTAGCAGACAAGGAAATCTATGTATCTGTCAGTGATGAGGCTAAGAAGCGAATTATAAGTTTAGGATCAGATGCTCAATTTGGAGCTAGACCTATGAAGCGACACATTCAAAAAGAAATTGAAACGATGCTCGCAAGAGCAATCATTGATGGCTCATTGCATAAAAATAGTCGTGTGGTCATTGATGTTGATAAGGATGATTATATTATCCGTGATCAACAAATAGTTTTAAATTAATAAAAAACGATGGATTTATTGTCCATCGTTTTGTTTTTCTATTTTGATTTGACTATTCAAAGCTAGTATCTTGGAAAGTAACCAGACTGCTAGTGCTAAAGTTATAATAACAGTGGCAAGCTTAATCCATAATGGACTATCCGCAAAATATAATTCAATAAATGCTAAGACCCCATAAATTAATACAAATGCAAAATGGAAATACTCAAGTAAACGCTTATGTTTCAGAACATCTAATTCATAGCGTTGATCAAAGTCTTTCTGATTAATCTTAAATGGTACTTTATCTTTAAAGAATAGTTTTTCAAACAATAATTGTGTTGCGAAATAGACAATAACGGAAGCTATTAGACTTATAAAGAACCTAACATAGACGGCACTATTTCTAAAATACAAAAACAATACAAAATAAGTAAAGATACTCACAAATAATCTCATCTTGTAAAAACGCACCCATTTTAGGTCTTTATCATAGACTTGATACCCTTTTTTTGTTTTCTCATTGTAATATAAAAGTCTTCTTTTACTATCTTTAATAATGTCATGCCCCAAATCAACAATTCGTTGATCTTCATCTTTTCTCTTACTCATTTTCCACCTCAAAGTTTACCCTTATATGATACACTAATCTCATGAAAACTAAAACAATTGTTGAAAAACGTAAATCTGTAACACTGAAAGTTGAGGGAGACACGCTCATTATTCGCCGACCTTTTAATATCAGTGATGAGGTTGTTGAGTCATTTATCGATAAGAAAAAAGAATGGATTGATAAACAATTAAAGCTCAATCAGGTTTTTGAAGTGTCATTTGAAACTGATCTAATCCTTATGGATTCGCCGATTAAATTAGTGTTTAAGAAGGGAGAAGAAAATAGGATTATTAAACATGAGACTGTTTGGACAGTAATTAGTAAAACTGAGAAGTCAGGATTAAAACTAGTTCAGGACAATCTTAGAGGTATGTTACATAAAAAGATTGAAGAATACATTAAAGTTCTTCAATCTATAAAACCATTTCAGGTTAATCAAATTAAAATTAAGAATTTAAAATCGTCATGGGGCAATTGTAACTCAAGAAAAGAGTTAAGTTTTGCCTTGCGATTAATCCATATGAAGGAAAGTTTCATTGAATCAGTCATCGCTCATGAAGTGAGTCATTTATTTGTTATGAATCACTCTGCATCATTTTATCGCGTGTTGTCCCAATTTGATCCAGACTATCGCTCATCAATAAAGGATCTATCGGGTCAATAAAAATGGTTGTGTATTCATTCATCGCAACTTTACCTAAAGGGGCTTTAGGAATTTTTTTAAGCTCACTCACCGCAGTATAGGCTACTGCCACTGAAGAGGAATCAGAGAATCGCGAGTGATAAGCCGCAAGATTAGCTCCAAAGCGAATTAATCGCTCATTGAGATCTTTAAATGCCACTTCAGCAACGACATGAGAACCGGCACCATCTAAGATATGAAACCATGAATCTGATTTATGAGCATGTCTGAAGGTTAGTTGTTCATTTTGTTTATTGGTAAGTCCATAATGAAATTGAACATCATCAAAGATAATTGTTTTAAAGGTTGATGGCTCATCTTTCTTCTTGCGTTGTTGTGGTTTTTGTTTTTGACGAATGACGCCTTTATCAATAAGTTCTTGCCTTATTTCTAAAGCATTTTTCACATCAACATGTTTAATCTGGTGATCTAGTCCTTCGAAATATTCGATATCATCTTGTGCTAACTCAAGTTGATGTTGGATATGACTGAGTCCCTTTTTAAGTTTTCGATATTTTTGGAAATAAAGCTGAGCATTATCAATGCCATCATAACGCTCATCCAAATCAATGGTGACTTCTTGATTATTAAAGTCTGTCAGAGTTACTTCTTTGGTTCCTCGAGCTATTTGGTAACCATAAGTCATCAATAAATCACCATAGTCTCTAAAGTGATCATGGTCTGATGCTTGAAGGTATTGGACTTTAAGCTTCTGTTCTTTTTTCTTTGATTTCTTTAATTCTCTTGTGATTAGTTTTTGAAGATTTCCAGTATGTTGTTTAACACGCTGGGCTTGAACTTTGGCTTGATAGGCATATTCTAGTCCTTCAATAAGTGGGAATGTTTCATAAGGCAGGTGGATATGTTTTAATTCAATTGCATGAAATTGATAGTTACTATGAACAAATAAAGTTTTAGACTTTTGGATAGTCTGTAAGATGTCATTAAAATCCTCATGATTTCTAATTCGATATTCTACTTCTCTTGCTAGTAGTGGACTAAAACCAAAGTATTGTTTAACTAAAGAATCATCAAGATTAATTGAGTCTTGTTGATCAAAAGGATTTTTCTTATCTTCCTGTTCTGGATAATGGTATGAAGCACCACTAAAGATAATTCTCTTTGTGTTTTCATAGGGAGGGATGCGATTAAATGCATCAAGGATTTTGTTGGATTCATCGACCAGTATGACATTGGCATATTTGCCCATCAGTTCAACCATTATTCTTAAGTTAACTGTATCTCCTAAGTCATTACTATTGGTGATTTTAAGTTCGATGACTCGGTCTAAATCAATTTGTTTAATGGACTGTATCCAACCATTGCCGCAATGTTTTCTTAAAAGCATCACAAAATGACTTGGTTCGCTGTGACGAACAAAGGGTTCGTTGGTAATTGAAAGTCTGTTTGTTGTTGAATCAATTGAGAATAATAAATTGATTTTTTCATGTCGATAACATTCAAAAACAAGCTCATATTCTGATATTTGAGCAATTCTATTGATTCGTAATGGAGTTAAATCTGATAACTCATGTACAATATTGTTTAATAATAATCCATCTAATGCCATCATGTCACCTCGTGTAGCTATTTTATCACATCTTTGATGATTTCAATAATTGACAAAAAGGCTCTTAGATACTAGAATTGAGGCAAGGCGGGTGAGATTATGAAAAGAGGATTATTAGTTGTATTTAGTGGACCAAGTGGAGTTGGCAAGGGAACGATTCGAAACCTTTTTATTAATAACCAAGATTTAAATTTAGCATTCTCCATTTCAATGACGACCCGTAAACCAAGAATTAATGAAGTTGATGGTGTTGATTACTTCTTTGTGTCAAAAGAGGAGTTTGAAAGTGCCATCGAAAATGATGAATTATTAGAATATGCAGAGTTTGTTGGTTCTTATTATGGAACACCACGAGCCTATGTTGATAAACTTAGGGATGAGGGTAAAAATGTACTACTAGAAATTGAGGTTCAAGGAGCTTTACAAGTCCAAGAACGGGTTAAAGATGCTCTTAGTATATTCATAGTGCCTCCTTCATTTGAAGAATTAGAAAGAAGAATCCGTGGTCGACGTTCTGAACCAGAAGAAATTATTCAACAAAGACTCGCAAAAGCTAGTGCTGAGTTAGAAATGATGGGTCGCTACAAATATGTTGTGTGTAATGATGACCCACAATTAGCAGCTGATTTAACTGCTCTGATTATCAAACGTCATATCCAAATCTCCACTGATTAAAGAGGATTATGATTTTAGTCGAAGTATATACACAAAACCCAATTGCTCATAATCAAAAATTAACTTATGAATCTGATGTAGAAATACCAACAGGTTGCCGAGTTCTTATTGAATTAAGAAACCGCCAAATTGTTGGTTTTGTTGATAGATGCTATGAAGGTGAGGTTGATTTTGAGACTAAAAAAGTGCTTGAAGTTATTGATGATGAACCAATTATCACCAAGGAACTGTTTGATTTAGCGCAGTGGTTAAGCTATCAAACACTTTCACCTATGATTCGTTGTTTACAGGCAATTTTACCTAACCCACTTCGCCCTAGTAAATCATTTAAAGCCCCTGTCATTGTTAGGATGATTCGCCTCATTGATGTTGATGAGACCTTAACACCTCGTCAAACTGAAGTTGTTGAAGTCTTAAAGAAACAGGGTGAGATGCCATATTCAGATGTACATCAGAAAGATAAAGCTATCGTAAGAGCTTTGATCAAAAAAGGTGTTATTGAACAATATGAAATAGAAAGAGATTATGAAGAAGAAATAGTTTCTGCGACAAGTGAACATAAGAAATTAACGGCCGACCAACAAAAAGCTGTTGAGACGGTTACTTTAAATAATTATCAATCCTATTTATTATTTGGTGCAACTGGTTCAGGGAAAACGGAAGTGTATCTTCAGATTGCTCAAAAAGTGATTGATCAAAAGAAACAAGTTTTAATATTGGTGCCTGAAATTAGTTTAACGCCTCAAATGATTGAGCGCTTTGAGTCACGCTTTGGCCAAGATATTGGCATCTATCACTCTGGCTTAAATAATCAAGAAAAATATGAACAATACAAACGTGTTAAAGAAAATAAAGTTAATATTATTGTTGGAACCCGTTCCTGTGTTTTTTTACCTTTTAGTAATTTGGGACTAATTGTTTTAGATGAAGAACATGATCCATCCTTTAAACAGGAAACATTACCATATTATCATGCAAGAGAAGTTGCTCATTATCGAGCAAAGCTTCATAATTGTCCAATTATCTTAGGGTCGGCTAGTCCATCGCTAGAATCTTATGCTAAAGCAATTAAGAATGTGTATACCTTGATTACTTTACCACAGCGAATTAATGAGAGTTTTCCTGAAGTTAAAGTTATCGATATGCGAGCACAGCTTAGACAACTAAAAAATGAAGTGATTAGCCAAGAATTAGATAATGCGATTAGAGATGCACTGGATCATAAACAACAAATTATCTTATTGCTTAATCGTCGCTCTTATTCACCAATTGTTCAGTGTCAAAACTGTCAGAAGGCGTTAGAATGTCCGCATTGTGATACAACTTTGGCTTATCATAAAGAGTCTAATGCTTATATTTGTCATACTTGTGGGTATTCACAGCGTGATAACACATGTAATCATTGTGGTGGAAAAGCAGTTATGATGAAGGGCTTGGGGACTCAAAGACTTGAGGAAGTAATTAAGCACAAATACCCATCAGCCACAGTTGCTCGGATGGATGCTGATACGACTAAGCGAAAGAATGCTCATTTTAAATTGTTAAATAAATTTCAAAACAGAGAAATTGATATACTGGTTGGAACACAGATGATTGCTAAAGGACTAGATATGCCCTATGTAACAATCGTTGGGATTCTACAGGCGGATGCTTCTTTAATGCATGATGATTTTAGTTCGACTGAGAAGGCGTTTAGCTTAATTTTACAAGCTTCAGGTAGAGCTGGTCGTCATGATTTAAAGGGAAGTGTATATGTTCAATCATATTTGCCTGATCATTATGCGATTCAGTATGCTTTGAGACAAAACTATATTGGATTTTTTCAAGAAGAAATGAATTATCGACATCAAGGAAATTATCCACCTTATATTTATTTGTGTGAGATAGTTTTAAGTCATACAAATTTAGAGAAAATTAATGAATTAGCGCAGAGACTTGCGTATGCAGCCAGAAACAAAGGATTAAATACTTTAGGTCCGGCACCTCTTAGGAAACTGTCTACAATGAAACGAGCGAGAATTGTGATTAAGCATAAAAATCATGCAGAGCTTTTAGAGATGCTTCATCAAATACATGAGGAATGTGAGATTTCCACTTCCAATATTCAGGTCATATTTAATGTGAACCCACAACAATTAAGTATATGAAAAATCAAAGAGAGATAGCTTTTGAGATTTTGTCTCAAAATAAATATTCAAACATTGAATTACAGAAGTTAAGCCATCATCCACATCGAGCCTTTATTACGCATTTGGTGTATACGGTGTATCAAAATTATGAGTTATTAGTGTTTCAGACTGCTGATTTTTTGAAGAAACCCGTTATTAAAGAGATTGAAGTGATATTAGCCATGGCAGCAGCCCAGCATTATTTCATGGATTCTGTTGTTGAGTATGCATTAGTTAATGAATCGGTTGAGCTTGCTAAGAAGGTTAATGTTAAGTTTGGTGGTTTAGTGAATGCGGTATTAAAGAAAATGGTTCAAAGGCCGATGCAGTTGAGTAAGAGTAGTGATGAGTTGATTGATTTAAGCATTAATACCTCTCATCCGTTATGGATTGTTAAGTTATGCAAGGCGCAATATGGATTAGATGTGACCAAGCGTTTATTAGAACACCATAATACTGAAGCGCCTATCGATGTAAGAATTAATACGACTAAAACGAGTGTTGAAGAAATGATTGAAAAGTATCCTGTGTCTTTTGAGGGTGACTATTTAACTGCGTCATCTGAAATTTTTAAAACAGATGCACTTGAAAAAGGATTGTTGCTTGTTCAAGATCGTAATTCACAACGGCTTATCAATGATATAAAGGATATTAATGGAATTAATATCTTGGATGCATGTACAGCACCGGGCACCAAACTGACTCAGTTAGCGAGTAGAAATAAAGATTATCAGTTAGTTGGTGTTGATTTGTATCAGCATCGGATTGATTTAACGAAAAGATTAGTTGATCGCTGGGGGTTGGATAATATCGATTTAGTTGTGAGTGACATTTTAGAGTATCATCGCTTTGACCCATTTGATTTGATTTTATGCGATGTGCCTTGTAGTGGTTTAGGTGTGTTGAGGCGGAAGCCTGATATTAAAAGACGAATTCAACCGGAAGATTTAGATGAGCTTGAGATTTTACAACAGGCGATATTAGTGCATACTGCTTCTTTATTAAGGGAGGGTGGTTTACTTGTTTATGCTACTTGTACATTAAATAAGAAGGAGAATGAGAAACAAATAGAGACGTTTTTAATGAATCACTCTGATTTTGAATTAATCCATCAAGAAACATTAATTGGTGTTGACAATAATGGAGATAGCTTTTATAGTGCACATTTAGTCAAAAAGAGTGGTATTATTAGTTAGGTGAGAAAATGAAATTAGAATTATTAGACTTTACGCTTGAGGCGTTACAAGATTGGTGCATTGAAAATGGTGAGAAACCTTATCGTGCTAAACAAATATTTAAATGGATTTATCAAAAAAGGGTAGAGTCCTTTTTCGACATGTCTGATATTTCTAAGCAGTCTCAAGAAAAATTAGATCAAACATTTAAAATAAGTTCACTTCAGAAACATTTAGTACAAGTGTCTGCGGATAAAACTCAGAAGTTTTTATTTAAAACGAAGGATGGTCACTATATTGAAACGGTGCTTATGTTTCAGGATTATGGTTTATCGATTTGTGTGACATCTCAGATTGGCTGTAATATGGGGTGTCAGTTCTGTGCATCTGGTCTTTTAAAGAAGAAGCGTAATTTAGATGTAAGTGAGATTGTTGATCAAATCTTACAAGTTCAAAAAGAGATTGATGGGCGTATTTCCAATATCGTGGTAATGGGTATTGGTGAACCTTTTGATAATTATGAAAATGTGATGAATTTTGTATCGATTGTTAATAATGATAATGGGCTTGGAATTGGAGCAAGACGGATTACGATATCAACTTGCGGCATTGCGCCGATGATTCGTCGCTTTGCTGATGAACAATCTCAGGTCAATTTAGCCATTTCTTTACATGCGTCAAACGATAAATTAAGAAGTGAGATTATGCCTATTAATCAAGCATATCCGATTGATGAATTAATGGATGCATTACGATATTATTTAGATAAGAATAATCGTCGCCTTACTTTTGAGTATATTTTACTGAAAGATGTGAATGATAGTAAAGAGCATGCTTTAGAATTAGTTAAACTTATCAAAGGGATGAATGCTTATATTAATTTGATTCCATATAACCCAGTGAGTGAGCATGGATTTCAATCGTCTGATATTAAAACAAGCTTAGCTTTTTATGATACGCTGATGAAGAATAAAATTCAGTGTACATTACGTAAAGAACAAGGGCAGGATATTGATGCCGCTTGTGGTCAATTAAGAGCGAAACAACTAGAGAGGACCCATATATGAAGATTGTTAAGAGTACCCAAACCGGACTTGTTAGGAAAAACAACCAGGATAACTATTTAGTTAAAGAAGATAAGGATAAAGAGTTAGTCTTTTTGATGGTGTTAGATGGTGTTGGAGGATCAAATGCGGGAGAAGTTGCTTCTGCAACAGTCGCAAATATGTTTTCTGAGAAATTTGATCAGATACCGAAACAAAAGTCATTAAGTGCTTATAAGGATTGGACCATTGATGCCTTAAGAGATATTAACTTTGAGTTGTATCGACTGTCTCATCAAGATAATCAGTTTATGGGAATGTCTACGACTTGTGTGTGTGCTTTATTTACAAAATATGGCTCATTCTTTATTAATGTGGGTGATTCCAGAATTTATATGATTGATCATCGTGATGAACTCGTTCAATTAAGTACTGACCATTCATTGGTGAATGATTTATTGATTAAGGGAACGATTTCAATTGCTGAGGCGAGTACCCATCCAATGCGTCATGCGGTGACGAATGCGTTGGGGATTTATCAACAATTAAGATGTGATGTTCAAGAGATTTTGATGCCGTATAAACTTATTCTGTTGTGTACGGATGGCTTGAGTGGTTATGTTGAACATGATGTAATTGAGGAAATACTCATTAATCAAAACAAAGGTCTTGAGGATAAAAAGAATTTATTGAATGAAGTGGTGAATAATTCGGGAGCGATTGATAACTTTACATTCATTCTGATGGAGGACTAGATGGAAAATTTACAACTTAAAAGATACACCATAAGAGAAAAAATTGGTGAAGGGGGCATGGCCGATGTTTATTTGGCCTATGACAATGTTTTAAAAAGAGATTGTGCGATTAAGATTATGAAGTCTGAATTATCGTCTGATCCTGTGGCACGGATTCGTTTTCGTCGTGAAGCAGATGCAGCGGCCAATCTACAACATCCAAACATTGTTTCAATATATGATGTAGGTGAGAGTAATAATCGTCCATTTATTGTGATGGAGTATGTTAAGGGTCAAACTCTTAAGGAATTAATTTTACAAAGAGGTGCGATTGAGAAGCGCGAGGCTGTTTTTATTGCGACTCAGATTGCTGAGGGATTAAAGGCGGCTCATGAAGGTGGGGTTGTGCATCGTGATGTAAAACCACATAATGTTTTAATTAAAAGTGATGGTACAGCCAAGATTACGGATTTTGGGATTGCGAGTGTGCAGGGGGCGATTCAGTTAACGCAACATGATTCCGTGATGGGTTCGGTGCATTATTTAGCACCTGAATGTTCACGGGGTGAGGCGGCTAGTTTTCAGTCTGATATTTATTCGTTAGGAATTGTTTTATATGAAATGTTGACAGGAGATCTTCCTTATAAAGGGGAGGCTGCGGTTCAGGTTGCGATGAAGCATATGCAGGAAGAAATTCCTTCGGTGCGTAGTGTGAATAATTCAATTGAACAATCAATTGAGAACATAATTATAAAAGCGACAAGTAAGAGCAAAGTGACACGTTATCAAAATGCACAGGAGATTTTGGAGGATTTAAGAAATGCCTTAACGCCTGAACATGCTTTTGATAAGAAGATTGAGTTGGTTGCTGCGGCTCCTGCTAATGGAGAAGAAACTCGTGTGATTCAGGATTTGGATACATTAAAGCCTGCGAAGAAAAAATTATCGACTAGAGATAAAGTTTTGATTGGTGTAATTGCTGCCGCAATTTTGGGATTGTTGATTTTGCTGGTGAGTTCTTTGTTGGGTAACTCAAATTCAGAGGGAGAGTATTTTGAACTTCCTGATGTGACAAATATGAGCATTGAGGAGGCGACGGATGAATTAGAGAGATTAGATTTAGTTGTTGCGTCGGCTCATGAGTATGAATTACATGACACGATTGAGAAGGATCTTGTTATTGAATCAGACCCTGTGCCTAATACTTTGGTTAAAGAGGGCGATGAAATTAAATTCTTGGTGAGTTTAGGGGTTGCTTTTGAGGTTGAGGATTATAGTGGTTTAACCTTAACCGAAGCACGTAATAAATTATTGAATGTTGATTTTGTTAATTTATCAATTGAGACTGAAGAATCTACGGAGCATGAAGAAAATATCGTTATTCGTCAAGAAGGCCTGGCGCCGGGTGATAAATTGGATCCTTCGAAGGAATATAATCTTATTTTAATTATTTCCAAACCTTCAGTATTCCAATTGCCTAATTTAGTTGGTGAAAACTATCTAGATGCTAAATCTGATTTAGAGGCATTGGGAGCTACGGTTGAATTTAATCCTCAGGATTCTTCAACATTAAGTGATGAAGAATGGGAAGAGACTGAGTTTGAGGTTGTTACTAGAATGTCACCTTTAGCTGGTTCTTCATATAGTACGGCATCGAAATTACCGGTTGTTTTAACGTATTGGGAAAAATCTGATCGAGAAATTGTTAAGGCTGATAAAACAGCACTTACTGCATTAATCGATAATGCTACTAGTTTGGATGTTTCTAATAAGACAGAGGATTCTGTGAGAAGTTTAAATATTGCGATTGAGAATGCTCGTAATGTTATTAATAATGATGATGCGACTCAACAACAGGTTGATAGCGCATTGAGTAACCTTCAACAATCAATTGATTTCTTAAGGGATGTTACTTTACCGCCTCAAAATCCGACTGTTAATCCAATGGTTGAGACTGATACTATTGTTAGTGGGCAATCTCAGGCTGGGTTGACGGTTCGTGTGACAAATGAGCATAATATCGAGTTAGGTATTGGTCCGACAAATAATGATGGTAGTTTTGCAGTTAGTATTCCTCAACAAGCAGCTGGGACGGTTATTTATGTGACAGCTAGTGATATGGAGGGTCTAACTTCTTCAAAGATTCCTGTGTTGGTTGGTTCGAGTCAACAGGAACCTCCGGCTGAGGGAGGAAACTAATGCGGAAGGGTCGTATTATTTCTATTGTTTCTAATCAAGTAAAAGTGAAACTTGAGGATGGTCAACTGGTTGATGCCATTATAATGGGGAAGGTTCGCCTTGATAAAGCTCCGATTGTGGGTGATATTGTAATGGTTGAGTCGATTGGGGATAAGGTCGGGATTCAAGAGATTTGTGAGAGAGCAAATCAGCTCCAAAGACCTCTTTTGGCGAATATTGATCAAGTGTTTGTGTTAATGAGTACAAGAAAGCCTGATTTTTCAAGTTTGTTGGCTGATCGTATGTTGGCACAGGTGATGCTGGCTCATATACATCCGGTGATTGTTTTTACGAAGATGGATAAAATAGAAGATCCTAATGACCCTATCTATGACTATATTGATGATTATCGAAAGAGTGGATATGATGTGATTCTGGTTGATAAAGAGAATGACTTAAGCCCGCTTAGAGAATTATTAAAGGATAAGATTTCAGTATTGAGTGGAAACTCTGGAGTTGGTAAATCGACTTTATTGAATCGTTTGGATAAGTCGCTACAGATTAGGACTCAGGAAGTGTCTAAATCGCTGAATCGTGGAAAACATACAACGACTCAGTCGACACTTCATCCGATTGAGGGTGGGTATTTAGCGGATACTCCTGGATTTTCGACGATTTCGTTTGAGCGTGTTTCTCAATATGAATTGTCACAGTCTATTTATGATTTCAGAGACCATTTGAATTGTAAGTTTAGAGATTGCTTGCATCAAAGTGAGCCGCAGTGTGCGGTGAAATTGGGTGTAAAGAACAAAGAAATTTCAGAAATACGGTATGAGAATTATTTAAAAATATTACAAGAATGTGAGGGATAAGTATGATTATAGCTCCTAGTATTTTATCGATGGATTTTTCTAAGACTAATGAGTCGATGGACCAAATCAATGCAACACCGGTTGAGTGGATTCATTTTGATGTGATGGATGGCCATTTCGTACCCAATATAACCTTTGGGCAAGATATCTTAAGAGGGATTAGTCAATTGACTGATTCTTTAATGGATGTTCATTTAATGATTGATGATCCTATCAAGTATACTCAATCATTTATTGACAATGGAGCCCAACAAGTGACAGTTCATATTGAGTGTTTTGAGTCCCTAGATCAGCTTCGTGAGTTTGTTAGATCAGTTAAGGACCAAGGGGTTATGGTTGGATTAACGTCTAAGCCTAAGACGCCGATTGATTGGATTCTTGAGTTGATTGATGAAGTTGATACTATTTTAGTGATGTCAGTTGAGCCTGGTTTTGGTGGCCAATCATTTATGTATGAACAATTAGATGAGGTTCGCACAATTGATGCACATCGAAAAGAAGTGGGTTCTAAGGTGTTAATTCAGATTGATGGAGGCATAAATGATCAAACGGCTGCCTTGGCTTTAGAGGCTGGTGTGGATGTATTGGTTGCTGGTTCGTTTATTTTTAAGGGTAATATTAAAGAAAATGTAGACAAATTATGGAATCAGTCGTTATAGTTTTAGGACATGGTGAAATTAATTTAAATTTGATACCTGAGGATGCTGATATTATTGGTGTTGATGGTGGAGCAAGCTTGTGTGCTAAAAATGATTTGATGATGGATTTAGCGATTGGTGATTTTGATTCTGTGACGGCTGTTGAATTCGAACATATTCAGATGAGATCTCGTAAGATTGTTCAACTAGATTCAGATAAAGATGATTCTGATTTTGAGGCTGCCTTGACGTATACACATAAGTATGATGAACTTATTGTTTTTGGTCATTGGGGGAAGCGTTTTGATCATACATACGTAAATTTACAGTTATTGAAGAATGATCTTCGGATGACTTTTATTGATAATCATAATAAAGTGTTTACATTGAGTGAGGGATTTTTTGAAATTAGTCGAGATGGTTTTGAGTACATCAGTGTTTTTGCGCTGAGTGAGTCAGAGATTACTTTAAGTGGGACTCAGTATGAACTAGAGCATAGAGTTTTAGATGTTGATGATGTGTATACATTGTCTAATAAAATATTAAATGAGCATGCAACTTTAAAGATACATTCTGGGAAATTGTTAATTATACAATCTAAAGACTAAGTTTGTTGATTTAATGTTTAATGAGATGTTCATAAAAAAAAGGATGTGAGTGTCACATCCTTTTGGTTTGAGTCTTAAATTCTAGCAAGTCCAGCTTTGATTGCGGCTTGTTTAACAGCTTCTGCTACCGCGGGAACAACTCTTTCATCTAGCGGATTGGGGATGATGTATTCATCATTGAGTTCATCGTCTTTGACCAAATCGGCTATTGCGTAAGATGCTGCTAAGCGCATGCTTTCGTCAATTTTGGATGCTCTTACCATAAGAGCTCCTTTAAAGATTCCAGGAAATGCTGAGACATTATTAATTTGATTTGGCATGTCACTTCGGCCGGTGCCAACTATGACGGCTCCACCTTTTTTGGCTTCATCAGGCATAATCTCTGGAATTGGGTTAGCCATTGCGAAAACGAATGGATTTTTATTCATAAGACTAATATCCTCTGCACTTAATATGTTTGCGGCTGAGACGCCGATAAAGACATCTGCGTCTTTTAATGCGTCTTGAAGTGTTCCTGAAACATCGTCAAGGTTAGTGTGCTTTAGCATCAGTTTTTGTTCTGATCCAATGTTAGGATATTTTGAGTTTAGAATACCTTTCTTATCTACGAGCGTTATGTGTTTAGCACCTAATATTAGTAGATGTTTTGCGATTGCGATACCTGCTGCTCCAGCTCCGTTGATGACGATTTTGATTGATTCCATTTGCTTATTATAAAGTTTCAGGGCATTGATCAATGAGGCTCCGACTATTATTGCTGTGCCATGTTGATCGTCATGGAATACTGGTATATCTAATTTTTCGATTAATTGCCGTTCAATTTCGAAGCATTCAGGAGCTGCAATATCTTCTAAATTAATGGCTCCAAAACTGTCTGATATTTGGATGACGGTGTTTACGAATTCATCGACATCTTTTGTTTTTAGACAAATTGGGAATGCATCTACTCCTGCGAATTCTTTAAATAGGATGGCTTTACCTTCCATGACTGGCATTGATGCTTGAGGTCCGATGTCTCCTAGACCTAAGACTGCCGTACCGTTGGTGATGACACCAACTAAATTATGTTTGCGTGTTAATTTGTAGACATCGTCTGGATTGGCGACTATTTGATTACAGGCATCGGCGACGCCTGGTGAATAAGCAATTGAAAGATCTTCTTTTGTTTTTACTTGGGCTCGGCTGACGACTTCGATTTTACCTTCCCATTGGTAATGTTGTTTTAGTGCTTTTGTCATGTCACTACTCCTCAAAGTCAAATTTGTATTGAGTTAAGCCTGCGTCATCGCGTAACCAAATGAGGTCTTCTTGGACAGATTTATTGACTGGTAATCCAGTTTTTGCTCGTTCTTGGCGAGCTTCGTGTTCCTTTTCACCTGCTGTGTATATACGGTCTGATCCTGGGGCTTTTTTGGCTGCGCGTAATTCTCTAACAATTTCACCGGCAGTTTTTTCAAATGATTCTCTTCCGACGAATGCTTCTGTGTCGATGGCGATGAAGAAATGCCCTAAGTGATACTTAGCTGTTGGTTTTCCTTCTTCGTCTAGTCCTGAGAGCATACTTAAAAAATTACCAGCTTGTGGCGCTGCTGAAAGTATTTCGACAATTGTTGCGAAGTCGTATCCTTTGTATCCGCCTAAATCTTCGCCGATTCCGCCTAGTGGTGCTAGGGCTGCTTCGCCTTTGACTAATGCAGGCAGGATTTCACTTGGTTCTGTCATAGGTCCACCATCGGCACCGACAACTGTTCCGGCTGGTGCTTTTCTTCCGTCTCTGTCCCATAGTTCGATGTATCCTCTTTGAATGATTGAGGTGGCTGCATCAAATGAGAATGGGAATTCTTCATCAGTTGGCATGGCCCATGAGAATGGATTAGTTCCTAATTTTGGTTCGACACTGTGAGTTGGTGCGATTGATGGACGGGCATTTGTGCCTGAGGCACCGATGCATCCTTCTTTGGCTGCCATGTCTGTGTAGTATCCGGCAACACCGTAGTGTGTTGAGTTTCTGACAACGACCATGCCCATTCCGTATTCTTTAGCTTTTTTAATGGCTAATTTCATTGCGTGATAGGAGACAACTTGGCCCATTCCGTCTGCTCCGTCGATTACGGCTGTGGTTGGTGTTTCTTTTACAACTTTCCAATCCGTTGTGGCTGATTGAATTCCGGCTTTGATTCGTTTGATGTAAATTGGTCTTAGTCGGTTGGCTCCGTGACTGTCAATTCCTTTCCAGTCTGCGTCTAATAATACGTCGGTACATATTTCGGCATCTTCTTCTGGGACTCCGTATGCCATAAAGACATCTTTGACGAATGCTTCGTACTTTTCCCAGTTTAAATAAACAACCATAAATTATTACCTCCTTTACTAATTTAAAGCGCTTATATTGTAACTTAATGTTAACAAATTCACAGGAACTAATCAAATGAAGTGCTGATTAAAATGTCGGATTGATTTAGAGTATTTTGACTGGTTTGGGACTAAAAAAGGAATCCAATTGAATTCCTTAATTTTTTAGACGGTTTGTGTTTTTAGTTTCTTCAACTCGCGTGTTGAGATTTTCATGCGACGTGGTTTACCATCAACCATCACCGTTACTTTTTGTAGATTCACATTCCACTTACGGCGATTTGCACGTAAAGAGTGCGATCTAGTGTTTCCTGATAAAGGGCCTTTACCAGAGATTGCACATTTTCTTGCCATTGTGTAACCACCTTTCTAAAGTTTGCTTTAACACAATACCATAATCTAATTTATTATGCAAGCCAGATGGCAAGAAATCTTAGTGCAAATAGAAAATGAATTATGTTCAAAGCAATGAAGGTGATGGTTCTTGGGAATTAAGCATACTTGATAACAATTGGCTATGCTATCAGCGGTTTCTTATATTTACCAAGCTATCCCCGCAGATGTTACGGTTCTTAAAATTTCTAAGTTGATTGTTTCACTTACTGCTCAGATATTTTCGTGGTTATTGATAAATTCTGAAGGTCAGTTTATTAGATACTAAGTCATGGCTATCAGTTTCCTTAGGCGTTGATTTGGTTATTGCTTTGGTTGGTAACCCTTTATAGTCACCAATTGATGGTGTTCCTAAATATTTTTAATGAAAGTGGTGTTTTTCTCAAAGTGGTAAAATATGCTTAAAAGGATTATAATAAGAGCGTTGTTGTGGAGGATAGTAAATGATTATTCAAAGTACTAATGTTTGGCTTGCTTCTCAGTTTGTAGAAGCCCAAATTGAAATCGAAGGACAGAAAATAAAAAGAGTTTATCCTTATGGTACCCATCCTGTTGATGTAGATTATAATGATCATAAAATTGTGCCAGGATTTATTGATATTCATATCCATGGAGGATATGGAATTGATACAAATGATGCGACATTCGATGAGATGGTAACCTTAACAAAGAAACTACCTAGTGAGGGCGTGACGTCATTTTTACCTACAACAGTTACTCAGAGTGAAAAAGTTCTTATGAGAGCTGTTAAGAATGTGGCAGATGTTGAGAAACAACAAACATCTGGAGCTCAGATTCTTGGGATTCATTTTGAGGGACCTTATTTAAATATTGACTTTAAAGGTGCTCAGCCAGGCGAATACATCGTAAAGCCTAATGTTGAGCAATTCGAAAAGATTTATGAAACGAGTAATGGTTTAATTAGAGTTATTACACTAGCTCCTGAAAAGGATGAGAATTATGAATTAATGGATTTCTGTAATACTCATAATATTGTTGTATCACAGGGTCATTCAGGCGCAAATTATCAGGAAACACTCATGGCAATTGCGAATGGGGTGAAATCAATTACTCATGTTTATAATGGAATGTCTCGTTTCCATCATCGTGATGTTAATTTAACTGGAGCAGCTTTTCGAGTGAAGGATGTTTTTGGTGAAATTATTGTTGATGGTGTTCATTCTGATTACTCAAATGTTCATACATTTATGACATCTAAAGGAAAGGATCGCGCAATCCTTATTACTGATGCTTTATTAGGCAAGGGAGAACCGGTTGGTTCTGAGTATCAATTTGGTGGACATCCAGTTCGTGTTTTTGAGGATGGGTCACTTAGATTATTGGATTTAGATGCGATTGCGGGTTCGACATTATTATCGAATCGTGGTGTTCAAAATATTATTGAAAAAGTTGGTTTAGGGTGGGAGTATGCAGTGAATGCTTCGAGTTTAAATCCGGCTCGTTTATTAGGTATTGAAGATCAAAAGGGATATATTAAATCAACATATGATGCTGATTTAGCTATTTTAGATGATGACTTTAATGTTGTTGCTACATATATCCTTGGAAAGTGTGAGTACCGTTGCTAATGAAATTTCATTTTATTATTAATCCTAAATCAGGAAAATATGATTATCAAGTGGTTGTTGATTATGTGCGTTTATATGTACAAAAACATCCAGAGTTTGAATATGATTTACATTTAACAGAATATGCAGGACATGCGACTGTCATTACCAAATCGATTACATCATCAGAAGATTGTGTTGTAGCGGTTGGTGGGGATGGTACTTTAAACGAGGTTTTGAATGGTCTGAATGAGGGAGTTAAGATGGCGGGTGTGCCGCTTGGATCTGGGAATGACTTTGTTCGGATGTTGAATTATCCTACGGGTTTATCGACTCAAGAATGGATAGAGGAAACGATTAGTGGAAGGGTTGTTAAGGTTGATTATGGCGTTGCTAATGAAGAGCGTTTCATTAATAGTTGTAATACAGGAGTTGATGCGGATGTTTTAATTGCATTTGAAAGATATCGAAAATGGCCGCTTCCTAATAATATTGTTTATTTATTGGCAACATTAAGGACAGTTTTAAAACCTTCGTATAGAAATTTACGTTTTACGATTGATGATCAAAAACCTTTTGAGATGGAGTCGATGTTGTGTACTTTAATGAATGGGAAATATTATGGTAATGGATACACACCAACACCACAGTCTGATATCCAGGATCGTATTTTAGATTTATGTTTGGTGAAGCCGTTGAGTCTTTTTAAGATTGCGACATTGATAAAGAAGTATAGTGTTGGAACTCATATCGATCATCCGGCTGTTAATATTCAACCTTTAAAGAAGTTTAAAATTGAGAGTGATACTGAAATTTTATATGGTATTGATGGTGAATTAAGAACGACTAAGATTCTTGAGTGCTCACTTGCTGAGAATCAGATTGAGTTTGTTGTAAGCCAAAGAGCGGGAATTAATTAAAATGCGGATAATCATTGAGGAAACTTTAAATGATCTCTTGCCATATTTAGGTCAGCAGATGGTTATAAATATTGAGGAAATTAATGACTCAAATATTGATCGTCTTCTTGATGCAGATGAGCTTGTTGTGATTGGCGTGGGTAGAGAAAATTCTATTCTTGTTTCACACATGATTAATAGTCGTCAGAATGATGCTAAGGTGATAACACTGGTTCAGCAGCATCCTAATTTATTAGTCCTATTGGATAAAGAAGGAGCACAGAAAATTTATGAGTAAAATGATCAAAGCGATTATGTGTGATTTAGATGGGACTCTTTTAAATAAGGACAAGAAAATTCTGAATGAAACAAAACGAGCTTTAAAAGAAGCGCAGGAGAATGGAATTCGTTTAATTCTGGCTTCTTCGAGATCATATTTTATGCTTGAGGATATTATTAAAGAGTTAGAGATGCCTAAGTATGAAGGGCTTGCTGTTTGTATGAATGGTTTACAGGTAGTAAACACGAAAACGATGGAAGTTAGAGAGGCTCCTGGCTTACCAGATGAAACAGTTCAAAAGATTTATGATTATGGCAAATCATCTTCTACTATTATTGCGTTTGAGTCAGAGGCTGGGTTTCAGTTTTATGTGCCGATGAAAATGCGTTTTGGGATGCCTTTTTATTATTTTGCGAGATATAAGAAAAAGCGTTCGCAGAAAAGACAGATTAATTACACCTTATTTGCTGATTTTAGGTTTAGCCCTGATCAAATGTTTGAAATAATTTCTGATCGTTCTAAATTAGTGTTACCGGTTCAGAAGTGTGGTGTGATTAAAGTAGGGCGTCAGTCAAAAATGAAACAAGCATTGCAGAAGATGCGTCTTTATTTTGAGGATGAGGCTAATGTGATTAAAATTTCTAGAGTTTGGGCTGATATTATGCCGCTTCATGTCAACAAGGTGAGTGGTTTAAAGATGATGGTTGATCAATTGGATTTTACATTAGATAATGTGATTGCTTTTGGAGATGCTGAGAATGATATTGAGATGTTATCTGAGGCTAGGATTGGTATTGCTATGGGCAATGCAATGGATTCTGTTAAACTGATTGCGACTGATGTTACATTGGATAATGATAGTAATGGAATTGTTCATGCGCTGAAGAAGTATCAAGTCATATGACATGATAATATTTAATTGAATTGATATAATGCCCGTAGAGTAAAGGAGGAGACTCAAATGAATTATGCAACTGAATTAAACTTTGATGAATTAACAAATGAAGGCTTAGTACTAGTAGACTTTTATGCAGATTGGTGTGGTCCTTGTAAAATGATTGCGCCTGTCTTAGAAGAAATTGACAAAGAAGATGCTGATCTTAACATTGTTAAGGTGGATGTAGATGCTCAAGGCGTTTTAGCTCAACGTTATGGTGTAATGTCAATTCCAACTTTAGTTCTATTTAAAGATGGAGTGAAAGTTGATGAAATGGTTGGATTTGCGCCTAAGCCTAATCTTGTTCAATTCTATTCAAAACACAAATAAATAGTTAATTAAAGTCACATCTTAATTGGGTGTGATTTTTTTTATGCTTTTAGTTGCATGACTTAAAAAATTATGTATAATAATAAATGCATGTTTAATAAAACTGTTTAAAAAGTTTAGTTTTACTAAACGAGGAGGGGCTATGGATATAGGACAAAAAATCCGAAGATATCGGAAACAAAATTCACTCACACTTGAGGAACTGGCGAGTCGTACGGAGTTAACTAAGGGTTTTTTATCTCAGCTTGAGAATGACTTGACGTCTCCTTCAATTGCGACTTTGGCTGATATTACTGAGGCTTTAGGTGTGAGTTTGGAACAGTTCTTTGCAACTGATAAGGATGAACAGATAGTCTTTAAGCAAAATGATTTCTTTATTGATGAACAAGAGGAGTATACAATTCATTGGATTGTGCCGAATGCTCAAAAGAATGAGATGGAGCCGATTCTGATTGAGTTATTACCACAGGGGACTTCGTTTGAAATAAATGAGCATAGTGGTGAAGAGTTTGGTTATGTTGTTAAGGGTCGTGTGGCTTTGCATTTAGAAAACCATGTTTTACAATTGAAAAAGGGTGAGACATTTTACTTAAAGGGAAATGTGGCTCATAAAATGACGAATAATCATTCGTCACAGATTGCTCAGGTGCTGTGGGTTAGTACCCCACCAATATTCTAGGAGGTAGAAAATGAATAAATTAATTCAGTTTAAAAATATTGTGAAGGACTTTGATGGTCAGCTAGTTCTTAAGGGAATCAATTTAGATATATTTGAGAACGAGTTTGTGACCTTGTTAGGTCCTAGTGGATGTGGAAAAACGACACTTCTTCGTATCTTGGGTGGTTTTTTGGAACAAACTGAGGGGAATGTTTATTTTGAGGATATTGAAATTTCAAATGTTCCTGCATATAAAAGAGAAATTAATACAGTCTTTCAGCGTTATGCATTATTTCCTCATATGAATGTATATGATAATATCGCCTTTGGTTTAAGGATTAAAAAAACTGGCGAGGATGTTATAAAACAAAAAGTAGAGAGAATGCTTCATTTAGTGAATCTTGATGGTTTTGAAGAAAGAACGGTGACGCTTTTATCTGGAGGTCAACAACAAAGGGTTGCGATTGCTAGAGCGTTGGTTAATGAACCGATGGTGTTACTGCTGGATGAACCTTTAGGGGCTTTGGATTTAAAACTTCGTAAGGAAATGCAGGTGGAGCTTAAAAAGATTCAAGAAGAAGTTGGGATTACATTCATTTATGTAACTCATGACCAGGAAGAAGCGCTGACGATGAGTGATAAAGTAGTTGTTATGAATAATGGTGAGATTCAACAAATTGGGACTCCGATTGATATTTATAATGAGCCTGAGAATCGATTTGTGGCTGATTTTATTGGTGAGTCTAACATTTTTGCTGGCTTGATGATAGAGGATTATCTGGTGAATTTTGATAATCAAGATCATGTTTGCGTTGACTATGGCTTTGGTGAAGATGAGGAAGTCGATATTGTCATTAGGCCTGAGGATATAGATATTGTGAATAAGGGTGAGGGTGTCTATGATGGGGTTATTAAATCACTCTTATTTAAGGGTGTTCATTACGAATATGTGATTGAGACTGAGCATCGCCATTACATTGTTCATAACACTGATTTATTTGAAGTGGGAAGTGAAATTGCGATTACTTTTGGTCCAGAGGATATTCATGTCATGTGGACTTTAGAGGCGTATTAATATGAAGGTGTTTCAGAAACTAATTTGGCCGTATGGCGTCTGGATGGGTATCTTTGTTGTTTTTCCGCTTCTACTAATAACTTTGTATGCCTTTACGAGTCCTGGGAACAATGTTGTTACATTTCAGTTTACTTTAGAGAATTTTTTACGATTTTTTGATCCAGTTTATTTTAGAATCTTGGCTAAATCGTTATATATTGCTTTGATTACGACGATTATTTCGTTAATTATTGGGTACCCGCTTGCGTATTTTATTTCTCGAAAGAGTGATCGAGTTCAGATGTTGTTGATGCTTCTTGTGACGATGCCGATGTGGATTAATATGTTGATTCGTACATATGCATGGATTTCGATTCTGTCAAAGAATGGTTTATTGAATAATCTTTTGACAGCTTTAAATTTACCGAATGTTGAGATTATGTATACTGATACAGCTGTTTTAATTGGGATGGTGTATAACTATTTGCCGTTTATGATTTTGAGTATTTATACTCAATTGACAAAAATGGATGAGAGTCTTGTGGCTGCTAGTTATGATTTAGGTGCCAATTGGAGACAAACATTTAGCAAGGTAATATTCCCATTATCACTGCCTGGTGTTATTACTGGGATTACACTAGTTTTCTTACCTGCTGTTTCGAGTTTCGTTATTCCTAAATTATTGGGTGGTGGATCGTATATGTTGATTGGTAACTTGATTGAAAACCAGTTTATTTCGATTGGTGATTGGAACTTTGGTTCGTCTGTGTCATTAATTATGACGATTATTATTATCATTTCTATGTATATTACTAAGAAAGTTGATAAGAATATTGATGAAACAACTCCGGCAAGAACAGGAGGTGCTAGAGTTTATGGTAGGAATTAAAGATAGGCGTTGGTTATCGAATATTTCATTATCGATGATGATGATATTCTTCTATTTGCCGATTGTGATCATGATTGTGTTTAGTTTTAATGAGTCAAGGTCATTATCAGTTTTTCAGGGTTTTTCATTTAACTGGTATCAACAATTACTAAACTCTAGAGATGTTGTTGATGCGGTGTGGGTGTCTGTTAGTATTGCGGTGATTGCGACAACAATTTCTACTTTTGTTGGAACCTTAACAGCGATTGGTTTGAGTAAGTCGAAGAAAATATTAAGAGATGTTTACTTAGTGTTTAATGATTTTCCAGTCATGAATCCTGAGATTGTGACGGCGATTGGTTGGATGTTATTATTTGTTGTGGTGAATTTAACGCCTGGTTATTTGACAATGTTATTGGCTCATATTGCGTTTTGTACACCTTATGTTATTTTGAGTATTTTGCCTAAACTAAGAGCTTTGGATCCTAATATCACAGAAGCTGCGATGGATTTAGGGGCAACGCCGACTCAGGCGCTATGGCAAGTTATTGTGCCACAAATTGTTCCTGGAATAATTTCTGGGGCATTGATTGCGTTTACGATGTCGATTGATGATTTTGTTATTTCATATTTTGTGACGGGTAATGGAGTAAAGAATATTTCAATTCTTGTATATAATATGAGTAAGCGGATTAATCCGATGATTAATGCGTTGTCGACAATTATGGTGGTTGTAATTGCAATCATCCTGATTCTGATTAATGTAGTACCGATATTAAAAGAAAGAGGTAAGAAAAATGAAAAAGTATTTGATTAGTTTGTTTGTTGTTCTTGTATTAGTCGGTTGTGCTGGTGGTAGTACATCGGGTGATACTGAAACCCTTAAAGTATTTAACTGGGGTGAATATATTGATGAGTCTGTTCTTACTGAGTTTGAACAAGAGTTTAATGCTCGCGTTGTATATGAGACTTTTGATAGTAATGAATCTATGTATACTAAATTACAGGCAGGGGGAAGTTATGATATTTTAGTTCCTTCTGATTATATGATTCAGCGTTTGAT
>LSQX01065489.1_pt2 | contig 42237 bp, 33 predicted proteins | sample 654561 | NCBI WGS metagenome assembly LSQX01 (sample SAMN04489861, study PRJNA283612) | anaerobic digester metagenome | isolation source: 4 biogas reactors fed with cattle manure at either 37C or 55C with and... | place: Denmark: Kongens Lyngby | collected 2014 | reverse complement strand
CCTCGCACATCCGTCCGATCCGACCGACTCCCCAGAGACCACTGATCTCTTCAAGTCACTTATTTTTCCTCACGACATACGCCACGCCGTCATACCGGTTTCAGCCTTTTTATTCTCCCAAGAAACAGGATTATATGTTGTGTAATTTTGTGGATGATGCTTTGACCTCAAGTACTTTCCGGCGGAAAGTTTTCTGAGTAATGGATTTGTTCGAGAAAAGAGAGACATCATGCCGCAATCAGATTTATAACTTCTCCAGGTCATAACTCGCTGTCTGCCAATGTGGAAATTGGCGTTCCCAGGTGCGCGACTCAATGATGTCAGTCCTATGACCTGTAATACGCCCCTCGCACATCTGTCCGATCGGACGGATGTGGGAGGGACCGGGGTTGGGATCGAGCTGAAATGGGCACGGCATGCCGTGCCCCTACCTGAAGCATACCTCACCCCTCGTTCTCTCGCACCTCGTTCCTCGCACCTCACTCCTCGTCCCTCACCCTATCCCCCCGGTTGCATCCAACCATGTGCCGGGCGTATGCTAAAACCAGTGATACACAGACGGAATTCAACAGCCATCGGGAGGTCCACACCATGCTGGATAATTTCTTCAAAATCTCTGAGTCAGGCTCAACGGTACGACGGGAAATCATCGGTGGTTTCACCACCTTCGCGACCATGAGTTATATCGTCTTTGTACAGCCCACTATTCTCGCCATGGCGGGGATGGACTTGGGTTCTGTACTGCTGGCCACTTGCCTCTCATCAGCGGCTGCGTGCTTTCTCATGGCTTTCCTCGCCAATTATCCCATTGCTCTTGCGCCGGGCATGGGCGAAAACTTCCTCTTTGTGTTCACTGTGTGCCTGACCATGGGTTTTTCCTGGCAGGCGGGGCTGGCCATTGTGTTTATTGCGGGACTGCTCTTTACAGCCCTGTCTCTTTTCAGTTTCCGGGAAAAGATTCTCGACGTCTTCCCTGTCTGTCTCAAACAGGCCATCGGTCCGGCTATCGGTCTTTTCATTGCCTTCACAGGCCTCCAGTGGAGTGGCATTATCGTCCTGAACCCGGCCACTCTGGTCAGCCTGGGTCCCTTGAATCATGCCCTGCCCCTGACCGTGCTGGCCGGTATCGCTGTCACCGTGTTTCTCCTCGTCCGTGGTTTCAGCATCGCCATTCTGGTCGGTATCGCCGTGACCACAGTGCTGTCTCTGCTCTTCGGCATCATCCCGCTTGCCCAGCCGGAAATTTCTCTTTCCACAGAGACTTTTTTCAATCTGAATTTCAAAGAACTTCTGGGCAACTGGCAAAATGCCCTGATCGCCATTGCCCTCCTCTTCTTTCTGGATCTCTTCGACACAGTAGGCACACTGGTGGGTGTGAGTGCCCAGGCGGGCTTTCTCACGGAGGATGGAAAATTGCCCCGGGCGGACAAAGCCTTTCTCTCCGATGCACTGGGCACCTGTATCGGGGCACTCTTCGGCACATCGACCGTAACCAGCTTCATTGAAAGCGCTACGGGCGTGGCTGCAGGCGCAAGAACAGGTCTGGCCGCCGTGGTCACGGGCTTCTGCTTTATCGCAGCCATCCTTTTCGCACCGGTCATCGCCCTGGCCGGATTCAATGCGGGGCCCGCCTACTATGCTTCCCTGGGCAATGAGACGGCACTGGTGGCCATGTATCCCACCGTGGCGCCGGCCCTCATCGTTGTGGGTTTTCTCATGCTCACTCCCCTGAGTAAAATCAGGTGGAGCGACAAGACGGAAGGGCTCCCCGCCTTCTTCACCATTGTCATGATGGTTTTCGGCTATGGCATTACGGAAGGCATTGCCGCCGGGTGCATTTCTTTCGCTGTCATCAAGACGGCGGCGGGAAAGCACCGGGAGGTACACCCCATCATGTATGCCATTGCCGGGGCATTGCTTTTGCGCTATATCTTTTTACTGTAACGTGAATCAGGGACGCTGCAGCCGTGCAATCCTGTCCACATCAGCACCCGCCTGAAGAGGATGCATCCAGAATCGGAAGGTTTGGGGTCGACAGTTGATGACATACTCTTCTTCAGGCCAGGCACCCCAGCTGTCATTGCCACCGACACCCTGCTGGCGCCAGTCCACGTTCAACACGATCTCATCGCGATGGGGCAATTCGAAGGGATGGATGGCTTCGGCAAGATCTTCCACAGTATGGTGCATGGCATTGACACCGAGAAGATGGGCTTTGTCCGCCACAATCAGCAGACCGGCGCCGTCTTCCTTCTGCAGTGCCGCCCAGCGCACTTCTTCTTTGTTGCCGCTTTCGCCGGGATTGACATAGTGCTCATAGAATTGTTCGCGAACTGTTCCGCTGTATCGGCCGATGAGCGCATCTTTTCTGTCCGCGTAGCTTTCGTAAGGGCCGCAACCCAGCCAGCTGATCCGGTCATAACCGGGATTCAAAACCATTTGCATACCCAACCGGGGCAGGCGGGGCATTTTGGTTTTTCTCGGGAGAAAGTCGCTTTCCACACGGACAGCGCCCGTGTTGAATATGGTGTAGCGGCTGGCCCAGCGCACATCGGCTTCTTTCAGATGAAGTTGCTGTTCTATGAGTACCCGCGTCTCATTGGCTTCTTTCACCTGCAGACTGGTGAGTTCAGCGCCTTCATGGGCCGTGCGCCAGACACCCTGACTCTTCTCAGCGGCACGTCCCCGGTCATTGTCAATGGGCGCACGCCAGAAATCAGGACGGAGGGGACTGTGCAGCAATTCGCTGTCACCGGATTTCATGGACACGAGGGCACCGCTTTTCTTGTCAAAGTGGAAACGGAATGCTCCTGTGGAAACCAGGATTTCATCGTTACCCTCCTCGACGGCCACAGCAGCGCCTGCTTCACCGGCCAGCAATGGAGCCGGTGCTGAATCAGGAAGAAGGAATTGATCCCAGGCGACTTCATGTCCCCGGGTCGCCCAGGCTTCATTGTTCGTGAGACGGAAGCTGAGATTCAGGAAATATTCCACGCCACCTGCAGGCTCAAAAGGCGCCACAGGCAAGGTGAGTTCTGTTGTCTGCTGCGGGGCGACCGCCGGTGCGGGCATCACGCCTTCCTGAAGAATGGCACCATCGCCGCTCAGCAGCCAGTGCAGTTCCAGCCAGCCTTCCAGATCGACAAAGTCGTACCAGTTCTTGATCTCTATACGACGGGCTGCACCATCCAGCAACTGGCTGTGAACATATTGATAGACATGTTTCACCTGATAAAGACCGGGATGAGGTTCGCGATCCGGTGTAAGCATGCCGTTACAGTTGAAGTTTTTGTCGCTGGGTGTATCCTCGGGACCATAATCACCGCCATAAGACCAGAAAAAGGCTTCCCCTTCTTTCACGCCCCGGGCTTTGCGTGGAGGAGCCTGAGCAACAGATTCACGCATGGCCTGGTCAACCCAGTCCCAGATGAAACCGCCCTGCAGATAGGGTTTGTTATAAATGAGATCCCAGTAATTCCACATATTACCTGAACTGTTACCCATGGCATGGGCATATTCGCAAAGGATAAAGGGGCGCATCCGTGCTTCCCCTTCTTTGATGACGAAATCTTTGCCCCAGCCGCCATCCACGGCTTTCCCTTCGGCATAATCACGCAGAGCAGCGGGACTGGAGTACATGGGACAGTAAATATCCGTATTGCGATCGAATCCGGCACGTTCATACTGGACAGGCCTGCTCGGATCCCGCTCCTTGATCCAATCGTAAGTAGCCATGAAATTCGGTCCGTTACCGGCTTCGTTACCCAGAGACCAGATGATGATGGAGGGATGGTTTTTGTCGCGCTCCACCATGCGAACCGTGCGATCCATATGCGCCTTCATCCATTCGGGCGGATGGGCGAGGGAAGCACGGCTGTAGCCCATGCCGTGGCTTTCAATATTGGCTTCATCAACAACGTACAAACCGTATTCGTCACAAAGATCATACCAGGCGGGCACGTTGGGATAGTGCGCCGTCCGGACGGAATTCAGATTGAACTGCTTCATGAGCAGAATATCTTTAATCATGCTTTCACGGGTCATGACATGACCGAGATCGGGATCCGTTTCGTGGCGGTTGGCACCCTTGATCAGCACACGCTTGCCATTGACCAGCAGGTTGCCTTCCTTGATCTCCACCTTCCGGAAGCCCACACGGGAGCGCATCACTTCCACAGCGTAGCCTTCTTCATTTTCCAGCCTCAGGAGCAGGGTATAGAGTGTGGGAGTTTCCGCTGTCCATTTGGCTGGGTTGACGATATCCTGTGTCAGTACCACCTTCGCATTGTCACCCTGAGCCGGTGCCTTCACATCCGAGTCCAGGGCGCAGACTTCTTCTCCCGATGCATCGAGCAGCCGCGCACAAACACGCAGATCCGCATCCTGAGCACCGTGATTTTCCACCTCGGCAATGAGAGTCAGCTTAGCATCTTCATAAGCTTCGTCCAGATCGGTCTGCACCTCAAAGTCACGGATATGCACCTGTGCCGGTGACCAGAGATAGACATCACGGAAAATACCGCTGAAGCGCCAGAAATCCTGATCTTCCAGATAGGCACCGTCGCACCAGCGGAAGTTTTCCACAGCGAGAGTGTTTTCGCCGGCTTTCAACAAAGAAGTGATATCAAATTCCACAGGAGTGCGACTGTCTTTGCCCAGGCCCACATAGTCGCCATTCACCCAGAGATAGAACATGGAACTTACGCCGTCAAAGGTAATGAGCACACGTCGGCCATCCCAGTCTTCAGGAAGGGTAAAACGATGCCGATAAGAATTGACCGTATTGTTGGGGTCATCTTCGGGGACAAAGGGCGGCACCCAGGGTTTTGGCCAGGGATAAGGAATATTCACATAAATGGGGATGCCATGGCCGTGCAGCTCCACATTGGCCGGTACGGGAATGGTGCCCCACTCGCTGTCATTGAACTCGGGCTTCCAGAAATCAGCCGTCCGTTCCCTGTGGTTCCGGGCATACTTGTATTTCCAGTCGCCATTGAGAGAACGGTAAAAAGGAGACTTCACGCGCTCAGCGTTGGAAATCGCGTCAATACGCAAAGCCGTATCTTCATCAGGACAGATGACCATGGACGCATGGGGCGGAAGATTGTTCACACCCACCAGTTCCGGGTCCTGCCAGTCCTTGAGATCTTCCGCTTTACAGGCGCTCATGAAAAAACAACCTGTCACAAGCAGTGCAAGAGCCAGAAGAGGGACGAGACCTGTCACAAAATACGGACTTGTCGAAAAAGATGGCAGCGAGAAAGACATGGTAAACACTCCTTCAATAAGATTGCAGACAGAAAAAGGGCACAGAATGATTCTACTTGCATCCTCGGGGACAAGTCCAATGAGGAGCTGAAGCTGTAATGAACAGAATGGAGAAAGCCGGAAATGACGCAGGCGGGGGTTGGGGTCGGAGAATTTTAGAGACTTGAAGGGATCAGTGATGTCCGGGGAATCAGTCGGATCGGACGGATGTGGGAGGGGCGCAGGTGTTACTCTTTAGAAATCAGTGTTTATCAGTGTGCATCTGTGGTTCCAGGGGCCGTTCTGTCAGTGCCACTTCTTCGAGCCCATTGCAGTTAAACAANNTTAGTGTGACTTCGTGTAACTTCGTGGAAGAAAAAAAGTTCAATTGTTTGCGGCTGTGCAGCACTGTGTTTTCATGCCTTCGACCGTATCCACCCAAGTATTCTCAAAACAATAAAGCTGACAAAAGACACTGAATTCTGTTAGGATCATAGATACCCAAATAACACCGGAGGGTCAATCCATGGAACGCATGTCTTTTTTCATGACACTTGTTGTCGTCGGGATCCTGTTTTTGTCTTGTAATATACAGGCACGGGAGCCGGAGCCCTGCATTCTGTCTCAGGATCACTATGGCGAACTGCTGGACTGCAGCAATGATCAGGCTGCGCTGTGGTGGGCTTCCTCAGGCTGGAAAGTATCCAGAGACCGCGGCCTCCCTGTTGAGAAGGGCACTCATATTTCAGTGTCTCTGGCCGGAAATGAGTGGGAAGCCGTGCAACTCGTCATTCGTCCGAATACTTCGCTGCAGGGCTTGCAGGCTCGGGTTTCCGATTTGAAGCAGGACTCAGGCGCACTCCTGTCCCGGGAATATCTGGAACTGCTCCGGGTCGATTATGTGGCTATTGAACGTCCCTCCGATGGCTTCGGCTGCGAAGGGCTGTGGCCGGATCCGCTGCCGCCTTTTGACAAAGCCCTTGATCTGGAAGAAGGTATCAACCAGCCGATCTGGATCCGTGCTCATGCACCTGCCGATGCGACGCCCGGACTCTACAGGGGACACATTGCTCTTGAGTGCGATAGCTTTTCCACCCGGGTACCCATACAAATCCGGATCTATGCTTTCACCTTGCCTGATCGCATGACCTGCACCACGGCTTTCGGTTTTTATGACAGCCTGGTCTATCAGTATCATGGCCTGGAAAAGGAGGAGGACAAGCGTCTGGTTCTGGATCAATACTGGCAGAGTTTCAGCAACCATCGCATCAGCCCTTATAATCCCGCACCGGGTTTTTCTCCCTCCGTGAACTGGGTGAAGAGAGACGGTGACTCCTGTTCCGGCTTCACAGAGGAAGAGGCGCAGTTGCTGCAGGAACATGCCTTGACACCTGTTTTTGACTGGACGGCCTGGGACAGTGAAATGGAGCGTGTCTTCACCCGTTTCCATTTCAATTCCTTCCGCTTTAATATACCCGGTGTTCTGGCAGAGCAGTATCAGGGTTTTCCAAAAGGATCCACAGAGTACAGGCTGGCCTTCCGCAACTGGGGTCAGGCGGCCCAAGAGCATCTCCGGGAAAAAGGCTGGCTTGACGATGCCTACATTTATTGGGTGGATGAGCCGACTGAGGAAGAGTATCCGCGAGTCATGGAAGGCTTCGCTCAGATGAAGGATGCCGTGCCCGGTATACGACGCATGTTGACGGAGCAGGTGGAAGAAGAACTTTTCGGCGGCCCTGATATCTGGTGTCCTTTACTCTCCTTTTACAAGCATGATCACGCCGAAGCACGGCGCGCTGAAGGAGAGCAATTCTGGTGGTATATCTGCACAGGACCCAAACAGCCTTTCCTGGGTCTGTTTACTGACCATCCGGGTACAGACCTCCGGGTCTGGCTCTGGCTGACCTGGAAATATGATATTGACGGCATTCTCATCTGGCAGAGCAACTACTGGTCTTCATCCACGGCCTATCCGGATCATCTGCAGAATCCCTATGAAGACCCCATGTCCTGGTTGACCGGTTACGGCAGCAAAGTGGGTGACAAGAAAGCCTGGGGCAATGGGGATGGCCGCTTTTTGTATCCTCCTGAAGCCGCGGCTGATGCCCGACCTGAAGAACCCGTTCTTGCAGGACCCGTTGACAGCATCCGATGGGAAATGCTTCGTGACGGCATTGAAGATTATGAATGTTTCGTGATTCTCAAGAGACTGCTCGAAGAACAGGCCCGGACCCTGTCGGACAAAGAGTTGAGGCTGTACAGACGACTTCTTTCCGTGCCCGAAAGGATTGCAGCCTCTCCGAAAGAATATACGAAAGATCCGGCTCCTCTGGAAAGACAGCGCCATCGCATTGCTGAGGTCATTGAAAAGCTGTGGGTCGATTAGCCCTGTCCACTCTGTCCACCGGACACTCTTGCTGAACCGGAACATTCATCTCTTCCTGCGTGTTTCACACACAGAAACAGGAGTATCACCAGCCTGTTTTATAAGCCCTGACCTGTTTTGTCCCGCCGGTGCAGGGGTGGTACCATATGACCGCTATGAAAGTATTTTCTTACGACAGCCTCGAAGAGCGGAATCCCCGCCATATACTTCTGGATCTGATCCGGGCGCGCCAGCTGCTTCTGGATCTGATCTGGCGTGATTTGCGGGTGCGCTACCGTTATGCGGTCATGGGTTTTCTCTGGGCCGTTCTGGAGCCCCTGGCTTTCACGGTTATTCTGACCTTCGTATTCACACTGGTCTTTGCCGAACGCATTCCAGACGCACAGGCCGCCACGGGGCCGCCTTTTGTGGTCATGCTCCTTTGCGGCATTATTTTCTGGCAGTATTTCAGCACCTCACTGACTGCAGCCACCACCTCTGTCGTGACCAATCAGAATCTGGTGAAGAAAGTCCGCTTCACCCGTGAGATCATTCCCATAGCAGCCTGCTGCGTACCGCTGGTGCAACTGGGTATCGGTCTGATCCTTCTTTTCATTGTCCATCTCTTTATGGGCGGTTCACTGGGTTTCGCCCTCATGTACCTTCCCTTAATCTTTGCCATTCAATTCGCACTGACCCTGGGGCTGTCCCTGCTTTTCTCCTGCATTCATGTTCATTTCCGTGATGTAAGCAATCTGGTGAGTGTGGCATTGCTTCTGGGTTTTTATGCGTCTCCCATTTTCTACTCCCTCGACATGGTCCGGAACAGCCGATTGCCCGAATGGCTGCAGCAGCTGTATCTGCTCAATCCCATGGCCGGGCTGTTGACGGCATACCGCCAGTTGCTTCTGGAACATCGTTTCCCCGATTGGGATCTGCTGCTGGTGCCTTCGCTTATGGCCGCCACTGCATTAATCATCGGATTGTTGACCTTCCGCCGTATTGCCGCAACCATGTCGGACTATCTCTAGACTGCGAGAACATTTCAACCAGGAACACGATTTATGATCAGAATAGAAAAAACCAAAAAACGTGTATTCACCCGCCGGGGTGTTGTCTGGCTGGGACAGACCTGCAACCAACGCTGTTATTTTTGCTATTTCATCAGTCGCATTGAAGACCACAGCCACCCGCTCCACGCTTTCATGAGTCTGGACAAAGCCAAAGAGATCATGAACAGGCTGCGTTATTTTTATGGCAACAGGTCCGTGGATATTCAGGGGGGCGAGCCTACGATCTTCAAGGAGATTCTGCCTCTCGTCAGCCATTGCCGGGAGATCGGCCTCTCCCCCACGCTCATCACGAACGGGCTGGTACTTGCCAGACCCGGAGTCGCACAGGAATACCACGATGCGGGGATTCGCGATTTCCTCGTGAGTCTTCATGGTTATGGCGAGGTTCATGACGAGGTCGTGGGTGTACCGGGCGCTTTCGAAAAAATTTCAAAGGCTCTGGAAAATATCCGGGAGGCCGAAATTCCCATTCGCATCAACTCCACCATGAGCAAGCCGGTGATCCCCGTACTGACGAAAGTGGCGGAAAAAGCCATCGAAGTCGGAGCGCTGGCTGTCAATTACATCGCCTTCAATCCCTTTGTGGATCAGCATACGGGCCGACGGCGCAATGATACGGTGGCGCGCTATTCGGAAATCGTGCCTCAACTCACAGAATCCATTGATATGCTTGAAGAGGCTGGCGTGGAAGTGAATGTCCGCTATCTCCCCTTGTGTCTTGCTGAAGAACGGCATCGCAAAAACTTCTATAACTATCAGCAACTGCCTTTTGATCTCCATGAATGGGATTATCAAAGCTGGATGTGGTCCATGATGACACCTCAGATGATGAAGGAAGGCGGTCTGAATCCTCTTTTCCGACTGGGTACGGGAGCACGTACACTCTACCGGGCGGATCATCTGTATCTGCGTGACAATGCCGAGGCGCACCCTTTTAAAACAGGGATCAAATATGCGGCGCAACGGACTGTTGCCAGGATTCAACAGGCTGTGAACAAAGAAAAAGTATACCGGGAAGAAGCGAAAGACCGGGCTGTAATCGATTGCAACTATACCCGGGGTCCGGCCTGTGCAGCTTGTCACCTTCGGTATATCTGTGACGGCTTCCACGGTGACTATGCGGAATTCTTCGGCATGGACGAGGCCAGACCTGTCACGGATGTACCTGTGACAGAAGATCCCCGGGTCTTCATCCGGGAACAGGAAAAGCATGTGCTCGCTGAAGACTGCGACTGGGCACTGTAAGTTTCCCTGAAAATACAACTGAATACACACTGACCCCATAGGGAGGAAAGAGCTTATCATGCAGGCTGTTATCATGGCCGCGGGAAAATCGACCCGTACCTGGCCCCTGACTCTCACCCGTCCGAAACCCTTGCTGCCTGTCATGGGCAAAGCCCTTCTGGAGCATCAGCTGAACTCGCTGGAAGCTTCCGTCGATGAAGTGATTATCATCGTGGGTTTTTTGGGAGACATGATCCGGGAGCACTTCGGCACGCAATTCGGCTCCATGGGCCTGCGCTATGTGGAGCAGAAAGAACAGCGGGGCACGGGCCACGCGGTATTGCAGACCGCTGAAGCAGTCACGGGAGATTTTCTGGTACTTAATGGCGATGACCTCTATGACCCGGCTGACCTGCAACTGCTGGCTGCGCGACCCAATGCGGCTCTGGCCCGGGAAGTGGATGATCCGGAGCGTTTCGGTATTTTTGATATTGATGCAGATAACCGGGTATTGAGCCTCATTGAAAAACCGGAAAAGCCCCGTTCGAATCTTGCCAATATCGGCGCCTACTCCTTTACACCGGATATATTTGCCCTTCTGGAAAAAGTGGCTCCTTCCCCCCGAGGCGAAATAGAGCTGACCGATGCGGTTCATGCAACAGCCGTGGAAGCTGATTTTCATGTGATCCATACCCGGGGCTACTATCTGTCCATCGGCTATCCCTGGCATTTGCTGGAAGCGAACAGCTATTGGCTGGAACACTTTCTGGAAGAAAAACAGGAAGGCGAAATCAGCCCTCTCGCCGTGATCAACGGAAAGGTGCATATCGGCGCAGGCTGTGTCATCCGACCGGGTGTTGTCATTGATGGCCCGGCTTATATCGGTGATAACAGTGTGCTGGGACCCAACTGCTGGATTCGCCCCTATACCACCATCGGACGCGATTGTCTCATCGGTCAGGGTACGGAAATAAAAGCCTCTGTAGTCATGGACGGTGTTTTTGCGGCACACAGAAATTATATCGGCGACAGTGTGATCGGTGAGGGCTGCAATCTGGGTGCGGGCACCACCACGGCCAATACACGTCATGACAAAGGAACGATCAAGACGCTTGTGGGCGGTGTGCTGCTGGATACAGGGCGGGTACGCCTGGGCGCTATGATGGGCGACGGTGTTCAGACGGGAATCCACAGTTCCTTCTATCCCGGACGCAAAATCTGGCCGGGACTTCATACTCTTCCGGGCTGCGTGATCCGGAAAGACCTGACGGAATAGTGCGGTCTTCAGAAAAGTGAATGCCCATGAGTGACTCGCACTCACGGGCATTCGTTCACGTCATTCCTTCGTGTGCCTCGACCGGCTCCGCATCAGGATGCGGGAGCAGGTCGCCCACTTATTTGCTTACATAGATATAGGGACCATGACCGTTGGGCATGGTGGCCGAGGGCAATTCATTGTTCATTCCATGGCTGCCCAGATTGTAGGTCAATCCCGCTTCCTGCTGCTGTGTTCGCGCACGGAAGTCAAAGTCCAGCTGACCGTTGGCGTTCAGATCACGGGTCGCCATGTAATAAGCGCGCAGCGCTGTAATATGATAAACATCGCGGGACGGTTCCACGCCGATGGGGTCGGGGAGCAATCCGAAAGAGTTCGCAGCGGGCCCGACACTGATGAGAACAAAGGCATCATAGTTTTTCGGCGGGAAGGTGATCTTGGGGAAATCCGCATCACTGGGATCCCAGCGACTGGCGAAGGCATCGCCATGGTTCAGCCAATAACGCTGCGCCCGGCTGAACTGTTGCAAGTTTACTGGAATATAAATGAAGGGGCGACGATCCGCTTCAAGCTGGCGCGTCACTTCAGGATTGAATTCCGGTGTGACATTGCCTTCATAGCGGGGCATCGAAAAATCCATCTGAAAGGCCCCTGTAGGCTGACGCACACCAATGGGCGAGTATTCCAGCAGGCTCAGGCGGCCATCATTATCCGTGTCATAGGAAGCGGAAAACTCGTCATACAGTTCCGTATTGCCATGGTATTTCATGCGAAACATATAGGGTTGCAAATTGTAAAAGCCGGGATCCAGGGAGGGATCAGCCGGAGGCTCACTGTCACGCTTCTCAAAATTCACATATCCATAGGCCGGCGGGTAGCTTGCATGATCCACATAGTAGGCCGTAAGTGCCGTAGCCACTTCTCTCAAGGCACTGTCGAGGCGGCGCAATTTGGCCCGCTCAATCATGCGCGGTCCCACGGTCATGGTCAGCCCGGCCAGGATCGCAATAATAGCGATCACGGTCAGCAGTTCAATGAGAGTAAAACCTTTTTTATTGACAAAATTCATTATTTTCTCCTCTGAGGGGGTCTTCCCGATCACTACGGAAATTATACCACAAAAATAAAAGTCAGTACCTTTTTCGCTTCCTTTCTTCAGGCCAGCAAAAAATTTACTGAGGAAAGAGGTCGTCAAAGGAAACAGCCGGAGGCTCCTCGTCCTCTTCCTGAAAAAGGGCCGCGAGCTTTTTACGGGCTTCCTCCTGTTTCTCCAGGTCTTTTATTTCCGCATGACCGGCAAGAAACTCAAAGTCTTCACAATAATTCAAGCCTTCTCTGTCGCGTACAGCCTCCGTACCCGGAATTTCACACTGGTTCGGTGCTGTTTTTCGATGAAAGCGGCAATGCAGACAGCTGTGCAACCAGGCACTGCATTTGAGACAGTATTCCTTGAAGCTCGGCTGTGATCGATCGCTCTCCCAGGGAGAGCCACATTTCCGGCAAAAATAATCCGCCATCCCGGCCTTCCAATCAGGGTCGCATTTTTGTTTGTTTACTCGCAGGCTCAGGCCGGACAGGAACAAGCTTCACTTCTTCCACATCGGGCAAAGCGTCCTGGAGCATGGCCCAGAGCATGTAAATAGTGGGTGCCGGTGCACTTGCACGAGCTGTCCCCTCCTTGAACAGAGCAGGCCAGCCACCATCTTCATTCTGACAGGACACTGCTTCAGAAAGTGTGTTTTCATCAATCATATCGCTATAGCCGAGAAGCGGCAGCATGGCCAGTGCCTCAGCGAAAAAGCTGTCAAAAACTCCTCTTTCCTGAATTATATTGCGATAACGAACCCCCACAGTACTCCGTAATATCATTTGATTGTGTGTATTGGCGATGCATTGGTTCTGCCGGAGCATCAAGGCACTCAATGCAAAGGGGCTCAGAATCACTTCTTCTTCTTTTTCGAGACAAGTCACCATATCGCCCACAAAGTCGTCATCTATGGGATACTCGCAACAGTACACGCAACGTGCCAGAAAGTACATGTCTTTGGGCGCTTCTTCAATCTGTTCCAATGGAATGAGATACTCAGGATCTGCAATTCTCAAAAGAAGATCCCGCATTTCTTGATCCTCTGCAATCACTTTGGCTGACTCATTGTATTTCAGTTTGTACCGTTCAGGCAGATCATATTGCCGCTGCATGTAATCAAGAAGAACAAGCCAGAACCACCGTCCCGGATCACGGTATTTGAAAATCATGAAAGCCAGTGCCCTATCGATCTCTTCAGCAAATCTGCTTTCTGCATAAGGGCGAGCGTCACCGGGAATGGGGAGCACCTCGGGAACCCCTCCTATCAGACGTATTGGGAGATAGCTCGGATTTTTCGCTGTGGCCTTTTTGACCGGATCAGGCGCTTCTTTGCTTTCAGCTCCCATCAATTGACTGCTGAAAAAAACAGTCAACAGACAAAGGAGCACAAAAAAACATCCCTTTTGGCAAAAACCCGGCAACTGCATAATTTTCTCCTTACTTTTTACCGGTGGTGACATCCTGTCAAAAAAGCGAAACGCAGGCTATCCCGGATTCTTCAGCACACACAGGAAAGCCTGGCTGCCGACAAGGACCGCCCTCCCTCGGACAGCCAGGCTCTGTATACTTAACAACTATAAAAGCGCATCACTTCCCGTGAGGAAATATACAAAGAAACAATCAGGCTTCCAATGCTTCAGGAACCGCTTCTTGCGCTTCCTCCACGGGCTCTGCATCCTCTTCTTCCATCATAGGTTTTTCCTTGAAGAAAATGGCGAAGAGGACACCTGCAACAATGGAGACGACGGCGGGAACCATCCAGACTTCAGGCCACGAAGTTATGTTCTGAATGATTGATTCTCCTATATTTTCTCCATCTACAAAAAGTGTCAACTCTTTTGTGTAGTGCTGCACAATACGACCGGAGAGGATGGAACCCAGCCCCTGACCCAGCCCGAAAGTAATGAGCGCTATCAAGCCCTGGGCACTGGCCTGAATGGATTTGGGTGCCACTTTACCCACATAGACCTGACCAGCTGTGAAGAAGAAGCCGTAACAGATACCATGAATGATAATGGCGAGAATCCAAACGGAATACGCGGGACCGCCACCGCTCATCATCAGGATATAGCGCAGACCCCAGGAAAGCATGCCCAGGCTGAGCATCCACTTGACGCCGATGGTGGCAAAGAAAAAGCCCAGAAGAGCGGTGAACAGGAACTCAGAAATTTGACCACTCGTCATGAGCGCTGCCGGATAAGGAAGGGCCATATCATTGAAGAAAGGATTGGCAAAGTTGATATAGAAAGAAGTGGTGGCGCTTACAAAGAGAGAAGCGATGACAAAGACGAGGAAATAACCGTCTTTCAACAGGCCCCAGGCTTCGATGCCGAAGATATCGCCCAGAGTGACTTTTTTGCCTTTGCCTTGAGGAGGCGTATTGGGCAGGAAAAAGGAATAAATACCCATGACCAGTGAGGAGCCCGCAGCAATCAACAGCGGAATCTTGGAAGCTTCAATGTCTTTAAAGGTCGATTTCAAACCATAACCGATAAGCAGACCCACCACGATCCAGCCACTGGTACCAATGGCACGGATGAGTGGGAATTCCTTTTCGGAATCTTTCATCTGATTGAAGGCAATGGTATTGCACAGCGCCAGAGTGGGCATATAACAAAGGGTGTAGCCGAGAAGAACCCAGAAAAAGACACCCGGTGTGGTGACAATACTGGCTGAATACATCAGCACGGCACCGACCAGATGAAGTACGGCCATGAGCTTTTCAGCAGGGAAGAACTTGTCCGCCACCATACCCACAAAAATGGGTGAAATGACGGAGGCAATGGCCATGGTCAGGAAAGCATTGCCGATCTGACCGCCCGTAAATTCGAGTGTCTGACCCAGATAGGTTCCCAGGGTTACGCACCAGGCGCCCCAGATAAAGAACTCCAGGAACATCATGACACTCAGTTTGACTTTTGTAGCTGTATTCATGTGAACTTTCTCCCATTGAATTTATGCTTCGTTGCAAATCATAACACTCTGTAAAGTCTACCCTTCCCGCATACTTTTTTCAAGAAAATGCCACTCCGACGAATTTGCGCTCAAACAGCAATTTATGATTCAAAGAAGAGCTCAGGTATTTTCCAGCGATTCAAAGGATTCTCAAAGACTGCTCGATGGGCTGATCATAGCAGCCGCTGCAGCTCCCGGAGTTCTCTTGCCTTTGCTTTTCACCATAAAGACGCAGAGCTGCACAGCCGCAACCAAAGTATCATTTCTTTTTTCACCACAGAGGCACGGAAAGATACGGAAAAAGTTTAATGGGCATAAAAAGACCTGTAGTCTTAACACGTCCACTTTGTCTACTCTGTCCGCTTGGTCCACTGACCCCGCAGCAATGCCCCAAAACAGACCCCCGCCCCTCCCACATCCGTCCGATCCGACTGATCCGACCGATCCGTCCGACTCCCCAGAGACGTCTGATCCCTTCAAGTCTCTTATTTACCCCAAGACATACCCTACCGCCGTCCCGGTTTTCAGCCTTTTTGTTCTCCCAAGAGATAGAATTGTATGTTGTGTAATTCTGTGGATGATGCTTTGACCTCAAGTACTTTCCGGCAATGGATTTGTTTTGAGAAAAAAGAGATATCATGCCGCGATCAGATTTATAATTTCTCCAGGTCATAATACGCTGTCTGCCAATGTGGAAATTGGCGTTCCCAGGAGTGAATCTCAACGGCTTTTAAGCTTTCCCAAGTCATTATTTGTTCGTGATTGTCAGAAGACAGCTTGCCGAATCGAGAATCTCACAATATTTTGAAAGTATATGGCTTGCAGAGTCAACAACACAATCTTCCTCGAAAACATGATGACAGTTGACGGGCAGTATCTCGGAGAAATGGAATACCTGTTTAACCAGGCGAATCAGGTCACACACGGAAAAAGTAAATGGACACAAAAAGGATCTGCAGGCTTAACACGCCCGCTCTGTCCACTTGGTTCACTTGATCCACTTGATCCAAGAAAAGAAATCGCTCCATCACCTATATATAGTGATGATCTCCCAAAAAAGCACAACATTTGGTTGAAATTTCAAAAAGCTTCTGTTAAAATGAATTCAGGGTCGCTAACAAAAGGGAGCTTGGATTTTCGTGAGCACGCAAGCAGACAAAGGATCAGGAACACAGTTCCGTTGGATCTTGTTTTTTCTATCTCTCAGTGTCGGCACATTTTTATTTCTCAGTGTCGTCAGCGATGGTTATGAAGTGGAGAACAGTGGCGGCCGTCCTCTGGATTTCGCGGGGATGATGGAAGTACCCAATTTCTGCAAAGCTCCGGGAGCCGTGGTTGCGGGTATTCTTGCCATCTCTCTGGGTGATGCGGCTTATCTTCTCTTCGGACTCTTTTTTATCTGGGCCTTGAAAATAATCATCGGTGGTTTTCGTGGAGGGATCGTCACCCGTATCGTGGGCGTGATTCTTTTTCTGGCCTCGGCCTCACTGGCCTGTCAGACAATGTTTGAAAAGGGCTTTTCCAACCCTCATGCAGGCGGCGCACTGGGCAACTTTCTCGCCGAAACACTCAGGCAGCATGAAATATCTGTCCTGTGGATATCTCTGGGCTGTTTCGCTACCGCCTTGCTGGGCCTGCTTCTCAGCGTGGATTTGACCATGTCCAGTTTGCTCGGTTATTTTTTTGCGGGAATCGTCGGCATAGGCAAAGTATTTTTATGGTTGCTTCTGCGACTGTGGCACATGCTCATCTGGTTTTTTCAGAATCCTTCCAAAACCCGTATCACCAAAGCCGGAACCCCTACAGAAGAAGATTTGCAACCCATTGATACCCTTTCTTCTGAACTGCCCGAAGCCGCCTTCAATCCGGCCGATGAAAAAAAGAAAGAGTCTTTTTTCAGCCGTGTGAAAAGAGCCTGTCTCCCCCAAGTCACACGTAGGGAAGGAGAACCTGACACGGGCAATGAAGGAGCCGACGTCTTTCCCGGCCCTGAAATCCATCTCCCTCAGGAAGGAGAAACAAAGGAAGAGATGCGGCAACCCGAAGCGGAAGCTCCTCCTCTCCAGCCTCTTCCCATTTCCCGGCCTGAATTACCTTCTGAAGAAGACTCCGTGAAAAAGCCTGCGGAGAGTCCGGCTCCTTTCAGTGATATTCCCGGAATGGAAAAAGAGCCTGATTCCGCAGATGACAAAGCTGCTGCGAAAGCGGTGCAGAAACCCTCGACTCCTGCGGTTCCTGCGAGGCCAGCCTCCCCCGCTCCCGAAAAAGAGCAAACACCGGAACCAGCGGCCCCGGTCTTGCGCCGCCGTTACGTGGGGGATGACGAAGTTCCGGAAGACTACAAATACCCTGCAAAATATACGCCCCCGCCTCTGGATATTTTCAACAAAGCCAGCACCCGCCTGATTCCCAATCTTCGCACGAAACTGGGTGAAATGGGACGACAGCTGGAAGAAACTCTGCGTACCTTCGGCCTGGAAACAACCGTTACCGATATCACCCGGGGACCGACAATCACCCGCTTTGAACTGGAACCGGCGCCGGGCATCAAAGTGAATCGTTTCGTAACACTCGTGGACGATATCGCTCTGGCACTGAAAGCACGAGGGGTTCGTGTGGAAGCGCCCATTCCGGGAAAAAAGCGGGTAGGCGTGGAAATTTCCAATGAAGAGCAGGATCCTGTCGCTATCCGTGAACTGCTGGAACATCCTTCTTTCGCAAAAGGCCGTCATGCGCTGACCATGGCTCTGGGCAAGGATGTTGCCGGAGAGGTGGTCATCGCTGATCTGGCACCCATGCCCCACCTTCTCGTGGCCGGTGCGACAGGGGCCGGAAAAACCGTGTGCATCAAATCATTACTGGCCGGAATGCTCTATCGCCATACTCCCGATGACCTGCAATTGATACTGATTGACCCGAAAATGGTGGAGCTTTCCATCTTCAACGATATCCCCCATCTCATCACGCCTGTTGTGACGGCTTGTGACAAGGCGGCCGGAGCACTCGGCTGGCTTATTGCCGAGATGGAAGAACGGTATCGTCTTTTCACCGACCTGCGGGTTCGCAACATTGAAGTTTACAATGAGAGTGTCGAAAACGGTGAAATTGAGATGAGCGGCGGCGAAGGCAACGAACAAAACGCTTCGCTTCAGGTGGTTCGAAAACTTCCCTATATCGTCTGTATCATTGACGAGCTGGCTGACCTGATGATGCTCGCCAGGGCGGAAGTGGAGGATGCCATCGCCCGGCTGGCACAGCTGGCCCGGGCTGTAGGGATTCACCTGATCATCGCCACGCAACGCCCTTCTGTAGACGTGCTGACCGGTGTCATCAAGGCCAATTTCCCGGCCCGCATCTCTTTCCGCGTTTCCTCCCGGGTGGATTCACGCTGTATTCTCGACGAAATAGGCGCAGAGCGGCTTATCGGCAAAGGCGACATGCTCTTTCAGGGAGGACACTTCCAGCAGATGCGCCTGCAAGGTGCTTTCGTAAGCGACGAGGAAATGGCTGCACTCATCGCCTATCTGAAACGGCAGGCCCCCCCTCAATACCGTGATGAGATCGAAAATTACGGGAAATCAAAGAGTATACTGCAGGATCTGGATGAAAAAGAGGATCCCCTTCTGGACGAAGCCATCCGTGTGGTATGCGAAACGAAACAGGCATCGATATCAATGGTGCAAAGAAGGCTCCGTGTAGGGTATACTAGGGCTGCACGGTTGATTGATATGATGGAGCGTAGAGGTATAGTCGGGCCGCATCTGGGCAGCAAAGCCAGAGATATACTCATGGACCTGCCCGACATACCTGACGAACCGGATGAGCCGGACGAAGCGGATGAGCCGGACGAAGCGGATGAGCCGGACGAAGCGGATACACCGGACACACCGGATGAAGCGGATAAACCGGACGAACCGGACAACTCGGATAAGGATGAGAACCATGAAGGATAGAGTCTTTCCTGGGAACACCCTGCTCGAACGTCGTGAATCACTTGGGCATTCGATTCAGACAGCATGTGAGCAAACCCATGTTCCTCTGGAATACTTGCAAGCCTTTGAAGCGGGCTGTTTCGAAAACATGCCCGGGCGCGCTTATGCCCTGGGATTTCTCCGGAGTTACTGTGCTTTTCTGGAGATGGAAGCCGAACCTTTTCTGGACCACTATCTGCTATGCACTCAGCCGTTGAAAAACAATGGCCCTCTGGACTTTATAAAAGGCAAACAACCTGACAGCATTCTGGATGGCGCTTATCCGCGTTGGATTCAGGAAGCCCTTACCTGGGCTGCTGTTGTTCTCGTAATCATTCTCGGCTGGTTCACCTTCACCACAGTCATACACCCCCTGGCCAGTTCGCTGAAAAGCCCCGTACAGGCCGGGAGTCTGGAGGTGGAAGAGCCGGTTCATTTCAATGAAGATTTTTAAACACATCCGCTATCCCTCTCCGGTCATTGCCTGTCTGCTGATCACCTCCGGCTCAGGGTTACTCCAATCATTGCCGGACAGACGTATATTCCACGTCTGTTAAGGGAAAGGGTTCACCTCCCGGAATCAGCGCTTTACCCTGATCGCTGTGTCGCTGTTCCGAATCAGACAAAGGATACACCATCATGACACAGGCTGCATACGGCTTTATCCATCGTAAAACCCTTACCCGCTTCGGGCTGTTTATTGTTCTTGTCGCTGCTCTGGGCGGGCTCGGCTTTTACTTCCGTCCGGGAAACAAAAATGCTGTTCCCACCGGAGCCACCTTCAAAGCCTTTCGCGGACCCATGGAAATCGTGGTTCTTGAAGGAGGAAGCATCGAGGCCAAAGACTCTCTCCAGATCCAAAGCGAAGTACAAGGGCAGACGCGTATCCTGAAGTTGATTGAAGAAGGTTATCAGATTACCCAGAAAGATGTGGATGAGGGACTGATTCTCATCGAACTGGACTCCAAGGATCTGCTGGACAAACAACTGGCACAGGAACTTGAATATCAGAGCTCTTCCGCCTCCCTTACAGAAGCCATAGAACAATATGATATTCAGCTGAACCAGAACGAAAGCGATATCAAAGCCGGAGAGCTGGAAGTGCATTTCGCCAGAATGGATCTGGAGAAATATCTGGGAGCCAGTCTCACGGACAGTCTCCTGAAAGAATTGGGACTTGATCAGGTCACTGAGTCCATCCACAACAAGAAACTGGACTCCTCTTCCATCGACTTCGCTCAATATGCCCATCCGGACAAGTTGGGAGACGGCGAAGCCCGCCAGACTTTACGACAACTGGAAAACGAACTGGAACTCGCCCAGGAAGACGTGGGCCTGGCCGAAACAAAGCTCGAAGGCAGCAGACGTCTTTTTGACAAGGAATTCATCACAAAGACCCAATTGGATACGGATCAGAACACCTATAACCGTAAAGTCATCGCCTTGCAATCCGCTGAAACGCACCGTGATCTCTTCATCAAATATGAGTTTCTGAAACTTGCCCAGAAATACATGTCCGATTATGAAGAATCTCTTCGCAAGCTGGAACGGACGATCAAACTGGCCCATTCCAAAGAAGCGCAAAGTGAAGCCAAAAAGAACTCAGCCGAAGCACGTCACCAGCTGCAGACGCGCAAGCGGGAAGATCTGGCAACGCAGATTGAAAAGTGTACCATCCGCGCACCTAAAACCGGACTCATCGTCTATGGTACGGGCGAACAGAACTTCCGTGCGGAGACCATTGAAGAAGGTGCCACTGTACGGGAACGGCAGGTGATGATCACCATTCCCGACACTTCCGTCATGGCCGTGCGTCTTCAGGTTCATGAGTCTTTTGTCAAAAAAGTGAAACCTGGCCAGAAAGCGCGCATTCGTGTGGATGCCTTCCCCGGTGAATTGCTTACAGGAGAAGTGCAGCGTATTGCCGTGGTGCCGGACTCACAAAACCGCTGGCTCAATCCCGATCAGAAAGTATATCGCACCCTGGTCAATATTGACGGCGAATACGATTGGCTCAAGCCGGGCATGAGTGCCGAGGCCGAAATCATTACAAACGTTCTGGACAATGCTCTGCAGGTACCCATGCATGCTGTCCACCTTCAGAACGAACAGACCGTGTGCTATGTGGCATCACTTTTCGGAATAGAGACCCGTCCTGTCAAAACCGGTGAGTACAACATCTCTTTCATTGAAATTCAGGACGGATTGCAAGCCGGCGAATCAATTCTCCTGCAGGCACCCCGGGGAGCCCGCACAGACGGCAAAAAAGAAGAAGAAAAAGAAGAAGGTATTTCTGAAGGAATGGAGAGCGGACAAAGATCGGATATACCCCTTCCATCCGAGGGCCAGGGGCCTGATGGAGAAGGCGGACGTGGAGGCGGCGGAAGACCCACAGAGACAGGAATGCCCGATGGCACTCCAGCTGGTGCTCCAGATGGCGCTCCAGATGGTGCGGAACGAGGTGGACGCCCAGGCGGCGATGGTCTTTCGACTGGAGCTCCCTCAGGCGGTGGAGGACGTGGTCCCGGTGGTCAGGAATCCCGGTCAGGCCGAGGCCCGGGAGGACCAGGCCACTCATGAGCAATCAACCCATTGTATCGCTGCAATCTGTGACCAAAACCTATTTCATGGGTGAGGTGACGCTCAACGCTCTGGATGAAGTTTCCTTTGATGTCCACGAGGGAGAGTACGTGGCTATCATGGGGCCCTCGGGCTGTGGAAAATCCACGCTTCTCAATATTCTCGGATGCCTCGACAGGCCTACAGAAGGCAAGTACCTGCTGGGTGGGCGGGATGTCTCTCACTTTGATGACAACGCCCTGTCGGAAATGCGGGGCTCCCAACTGGGCTTTATTTTTCAATCCTATAATCTGATCCAGCAGCTGGACGTTCTGGAGAATATTGAAGTCCCTCTTTACTATCAGGGTTTCAATGCCGGAGAGAGTCGGCGCATGGCAAAAGAGATAGCAGCCCGTGTGGGACTTGGCGAGAGGCTCCATCACAAACCCACCGAGCTTTCCGGCGGACAGCAACAGCGCGTGGGTATCGCCCGGGCGCTCGTGAACAACCCGCTGGTGCTCCTTGCCGATGAGCCCACAGGAAACCTGGACTCTTCTTCCGGAGCGGAAATTCTGACTCTCTTCGATGAATTGCGCAGTCAGAAAAAAACAATCATCATGGTGACCCACGATCCGGACATCGGTCAACGTTCCGATCGGATTATCCGTCTGCGCGATGGTCGCATGGAGGAGGATGTTCGCAATGTCCATGCCTGATCCCCGCGCTCTGGCCGGTCTTTTCAGTTTCGCTAAAATCCGACGGGCCGTATCTCTGGGCTTTAAAACACTCTGGCAACACAGGCTCCGCTCTTTTCTCACCATGCTGGGCATCGTCTTCGGCGTCTGCTCCGTCATCGCCATGCTCGCTGTGGGTGAAGGGGCCGGCTATGAGGCCCAGGAACAGATCCGTCAGCTGGGAAGTCAGAATATCATTTTGCGCAGCGTGAAGCCTTCGGACACGGAGCGCATCACGACCACGCAAAGCCGGGTCTCCAGTTATGGCCTGACCTACGCTGACATGACCCGTATCCAGGACACCATCCCCAGCGTGACGGTACTGGCTCCGGGCAGGATCATCAGAAACCATGTATGGAATGCGACACAGCGCGTTGATGCGGAGATTGTGGGGGTCACCCCCTGGTACACGGACGTGCGCACCATGAATGTGGTATCTGGACGCTTCTTTTCGCCTGTGGAGATGGAAGGGCATTCCAATGTCTGTGTGATTACGGCACCGGTGGAGAAACGGCTCTTCCCCCTCTCCCCCTCTCTGGGAAGAAATGTACGTGTGGGCGCTGATTACTATAAAGTCATCGGTGTCATGGAGGCGGAATCTTCCGTTGGAACAAGCCAATCCGGAAATAATTCCGCGACACAGGGTACCAATGGCGGCTACGCACCCCGTATCTATATCCCCTTGAGTGCCGCGAAAAGCCGATTTGGCGAAACGCTCATGCGCCGCAGTTCGGGCACTTTTGAAGCGGAACGGGTGGAACTTCATGAGGCTGTGATCCAGGTGGCGCGTCTGGAGGATGTGGAGGAAACGGCACAGATCATCAACAGCATCCTGGCCACAGAGCACAAACAAAAAGATTATGACATGGTTGTCCCTCTGGAGCTCCTGAGACAGGCGGAACGGACCAAGCAGATTTTCAATACGGTGCTGGGCGCCATTGCAGCCATTTCACTGCTTGTGGGCGGTATCGGCATCATGAATATCATGCTGGCCAGTGTGACGGAACGTACCCGGGAAATCGGGATCCGTCGTGCTCTGGGAGCGAAGAAACGCGATATCGTCATACAGTTCCTCATCGAAACCGTCATTCTCGCCGGAACAGGCGGGGTCATCGGAGTCATCTTCGGCGTGATCATTCCGGTGCTCATCAGCCATGTGGCCGAGATGGTCACCATAGTCACCCCCTGGGCTCCTGCTCTGGCCTTTTCCATTTCAGCCTTTATCGGTGTTGTCTTCGGCATCTACCCGGCCACACGGGCAGCCAACATGGATCCTGTCGAGGCTCTCCGACACGAATAGGCTATCGGAGTGGCCGGTGATCAACAACCCGCACAGCCTTTCCAACAGAACGCTCCAAGGTCTGAGGGGGCAGAAGTTCCACTTTGGCATGAACGCCGGCCACCGTTTGTATGCGCCGTCCTATCTGTTCGCGCAGCTTCTGCATGACACTCATTCTGTCACTGAGAAATTCAGGGCGGATCTCCACTTTCACGGTGATTTCGTCCATACTGCCGGGCCGGTCCACCTCCACCAGATAATGGGGTGCTGTAGCCTCCACCTGAAACAGAGCTTCTTCAATCTGTGAGGGAAAAACATTGACACCCCGGATAATCAGCATATCATCAGAACGTCCCATGACCCGGGTCATGCGTGTTGTGGTACGGCCGCATTCACAGATACAGGGGTCCAGGGCCGCAATATCACGGGTTCTGTAACGGATCATGGGCATGGCTTCCCGCGTCAGTGCCGTGATGACCAGTTCACCATAGCTGTAATCATCCACGGGCTCCAGAGTCTCCGGATCCAGACACTCCACCAGGAAATGGTCTTCCTGAATATGCATGCCTCCCCGGGCCATACATTCGCCACTCACGCCGGGCCCGATAATTTCTGAAAGGCCATAGTTGTTGAATGCGGAAAGATCCATTTCCGCTTCAATCTGGCGCCGCATGTCTTCCGTCCACATCTCCCCGCCGAAATGAGCATAGCGCAGACTGAGCGTTCGCGGATCAATACCCATTCCCCGGGCAACTTCCGCAATATTCAACGCATAGCTGGGTGTGCAGACAATGGCATCGGGCTGAAGATCCTGTATGAGATTCACCTGACGGGCTGTATTGCCTGAAGAGACGGGCAGAATGGCCGCCCCCACTTCTTCCACGCCATAATGAAGCCCGAAACCTCCCGTAAAAAGGCCGTAACCGAAGGCTATCTGCACCGTATGCCCCGGACGGAGTCCACCAGCCACGAGAAAACGGGCGCACATTCGCGACCAGGTCTTCAGATCCTGCCGGGTATAGCCCACAAAGGTCGGCTTCCCCGTCGTTCCTGAGGATCCGTGGATACGGGCGAGATCACTGCGGGGAACAGCACAAAGACCCAGAGGATAATTGTCGCGCATATCTTGTTTGGTCGTGAAAGGAAGACGCCGCACATCGTCCAGAGATTGAATGGAATCCGGCGTAATCCCCCGCTCTTTGAACAATTTCCGGTAAAAAGGAACCTTCAGTGCCCGGGTAACGGTTTCCCGGAGACGGTGCACTTGCAATGCCTTCAATTCAGTACGGGGCAGACGCTCTTCTGCGTCCAGAATAGGATTATCAATAGCGAAACTCTTCATACAACCGCCTTAATAGTGGGGCTTTCCACATCACGAAAAAGAAAGGACGCCGGTGAGCGTTCTGAAAACAAAAAAAACAAAAGACTATTGACGGGCACGCTCATAGAGTTCAACACCACTCACAACATTGACCCCTTTTTCCTGAAGAGCCGACACGGCGTCATCGTTGTTATCGAAACGGAAAACAATGACAGCCTTGTCTTCACAACGGAAAGTGAAGGCATACATGTATTCGATGTTCAGCCCGGCTGATTCGATAATCTCCAGAATACCGGCCAGTCCACCCGGCTGATCCACCACCTCCGTGGCCACCACTTCAGTCACATTCACGACAAATCCGGATTCCTCAAGCACAGCCTTGGCTTGTTCCCAGCCCGCCACGATGAGGCGCAGAATCCCGAACTGCTGTGTATCCGCCACAGAGAGGGTGAGGATGTTGATACCCGCATCCGCCAGAAGCCGGCAGGGCTCGCTCAGACGCCCGGGTTTGTTTTCCAGGAACATGGACAATTGATGCATTTTCATGGGAAGACTCCTGTATCATTCTCCGGGCTGGTCACCGGAAAAGGGACTGTCAGCACCTGACAGAGGCTTGCTTTTCCGATGGACCCGGAGTGCTGTTATTTTTTGCGATTATCAATCAGGCGTTGCGCCTTGCCTTCACTCCGGGCTATCTTGTTCGGCTCAACCAGACGCACATTCACCCGGATATTGACTGTACGTTCTATGGAAGCACTCAGTTTTTTACGCAATCCTTCCATGACACTCACTTTATCGCTGAAGGCCTCGGGCGACACCTCCACCTGCACCTCCACATCATCCATGGACCCGTCATTGGTGAGCACAATCTGATAATGGGGCGATGTGCCTTCCACGGAAAGCAGTGCCTCTTCAATCTGGGAAGGATAGACATTGACGCCGCGGATAATGAACATATCGTCGCTGCGGCGGGCAATACGGCGCATGCGCCGAACCGTACGTCCACAGGGACACTGTTCTTTGTACAGTGTGGTGATGTCCCGTGTGCGATAACGGATCATGGGCATGGCCTGCTTGCTCAGCGTCGTGAGAACCAGTTCCCCTTCTTCCCCATCGGGCACAGGTTCCAAAGTTTCAGGATCAATAATTTCAGGATAAAAATGATCTTCGAAAATATGCAAGCCGTCCTGAACAACACACTCATTGGCAACGCCGGGTCCGATGATTTCAGACAGCCCGTAAATGTCATAAGCTTTGATATTGGCTTCAGGCTCTATGCGTTTGCGCATCTCATCCGTCCAGGGTTCAGCACCGAAAATACCCGCTTTCAAAGGCAAATCCCGCAGATCAATGCCCATCTCCGGAGCACGCTCCAGAATGCGCAGAAAATAACTGGGCGTACAGCAGATGGCTGTGGCACCGAAATCCTTGAGCAGCATGATCTGACGGTCTGTATTGCCGCCGGAAATGGGAATGACCGTGGCACCAAGCGCTTCAGCTCCGTAATGTGCGCCCAGACCACCAGTGAAAAGCCCGTAGCCGTAGGCATTCTGGATGATGTCACCACGATCCAACCCGGCTGCGGCAAAACAGCGTACCATCACACTGGACCATACACGCAGATCTTCCTGCGTATAAGCCACGACAATGGGCTTGCCCGTGGTGCCGCTGGAGGCGTGCATACGCACAATTTCGTTCATGGGAGTCGCAAAAAGCCCGAAAGGATAGGTCTCACGCAAGTCTGTTTTAACTGTAAAGGGAAGATGCCGGATATCAGTCACCTGGCGTATATCCTCAGGCGTCATCCCCCGCTCTTTCATGCGGCCGCGAAAGAGTTCAACCTTGTCATAGCTGGATTGAACCACTGCGCGCAGGCGATGAAGCTGCAACTGTCTCAGCTGAGACGGAGGAAGGTAATCCGGGGCGCTAACTGGATGAAAAGCACACCCTGCATCATGCCAGAACTCATTCATTTTTTGCTTCCTTATATAATGGAATCTGATGAAATACACGCTCTGAAAAACATCTCCCCCCAACAGGCAACAAAGCACCTGACAACAAGTATAGTATGACCATCGGGATTGGTACAAATCCAAAGCCTTTGGAGATAAGATTTTTCCCAGGAAGACACACCAGGGAACACCAGGGAGGATATTCAGACGACAGAAAAATATCTACAGTCTTAACACGCCCATTCTGTCCACTCTGTCCACTGATTAACGGAAAATGCCCCGCCCTCCACTGGAGCCCCTCCAACTTCCCTCCCATCCGTCCGCTTTCCTATCACCTATCCCCTATCCCCTATATTCCCCCGCCGTCATCCCGGTTTTTTTGCGACCCGGCCCGCCTGTCAAAGTATTCAGCCACAACAACGCGAAAAAGACCGGGATCCAGATTGGGAAGACTTTAAGGAGAATGACCCGCCTTCCTCAGTATTCAGTGTTGCTGTTGCGTTATTCTATCTGCTCGACACAGGTATAAAGCCGTCTGGTACTGACCTGGGAACGCCAATTTCCACATTGGCCGACAGCGGATGATGACCCGGAGAAGATATTGTCTTGGATGCGGCATGACATCTCTCTTGTCTAGAACAAATCCTTTCCTCAGAAAACTTTCCGGAAGAGAATGCGTATATCGTGGGAGCGCCAATGTCCCCATTGGCACACAGCGGATGATGACTCGAGGAAGATATTGTCTTGGATGCGGCATGACAGCTCTTTTCTGACTACCTCTTTCTTCATGCACCCAAGTCTTTACGTCGCGCCAAGGTTCTACATGAACTCTTTGTCTTTGCCGCGCTGTCTGCCAATGTGGAAATTGGCGTTCCCAGGAGTGACTCTCAAGGTCTTTCAGGGTTCTCCAAGCATGATTTGTTCGTGAGTATCTGAAGACCCCTTGCCGAATCGAGAATCTTATAATGTCTTGAAAGTATATGGCTTGCAGAGTCAGCAATATAAACTTCTTCGAAAGATATTCAGGCGGCATGAAAAAAACCTGCAGGCTTGACACCTCCACTCCGTCCACTGATTCTTTGTACTGTTTAAATCCGCATTCCACCAATATGGTACACTGTGTACAAAGCGTATCCACGGAAAGAATTCTCATGAACCAACAACAAAACAATCCCCCGGAGGACAACAAAGTCAAGCGGCGTGATTTCATGCGCATGCTCGGCACGGCTGCCGTCGGAAGCCAGGCGGGCCTGTCGGGCAGTGCTGAAGCGCAAGCAGCCGTTCCACCCTCCACTTTTCCGAAGGTGGCTGAAATCGCCCTTCCTCTGACGCATCCTGATGCCCTGGCACTCACCGGGGATGACCATTTTCTGGTGGGTGGCCGGAATGAAATCCTGCTTCTGGATCCTCAGGGCAAGGAAGAATCACGCCATTCCGTTGACGGACGGGTTCATTCCCTTCTGGCTCTGGACTCAGGAATTCTTCTGGGATTCCGCAGAGGCGTATCCCTCTTTGATCCGGCAACAGGAAAAACAGAAGCCTGGGAAGGATTCAATGACCGCAGCTGTGTCACAGCCCTGACCTGTGACGAAGACCATGTTTTCGTATCCGATGCGGGCAATCGTGTTGTGCTGCGTTATGACCGCGAAGGGCGCTTTCTCAATGGCATCGGCAAAGGCGGCGCTGAAAGCAGTGGCCCCGGCTTCATCGTCCCCAGTCCTTATTTTGCGTCAGCCATTGATCCCCTGGGCATGTTATGGGTCATCAATCCGGGTCGCCACGGTCTGGAAAGTTTTTACTTTGACGGCCGTCCTGTCAGTTCCTGGTATAAATCGGGCTCCGCTCTGGAAGGATTCTGCGGCTGCTGCAATCCCATTCACATCGCCTGGCGCAGCGACCATTCTCTGGTAACAGTGGAAAAAGGACTGAACCGTGTCAAAGTTTATGCCCCTGATTTCAGTGTTCGCGGACTCGTCGCCGGCCCCGCACAGGTAGCCGGGCTCCCTGTGAACCTGTCGCCCCGGGAGACGCCGCCCCTGACAGGGCTCGCCATTGACTCTCATGATCGCATTGCGCTTTTGAATGCCCGTGAACAAAGCATCAGTATTTTTGAGGAAGTGTCCGCATGATTCTTCAGGCTGCGCTTCCTTTGAATGATTTTTTTAACCCACAGAAAAATTAAAGGAATTCTCACATGAATGACGTCGTTTTTGTTTTCATGCTCTTTTTCTCGCTCCTCTCCCTCTTGTTCTTCGGAGTCGCAATAACGGATGACCGTTCTTTTTCGAAATCGCAATGACGGAAGCGCATTCTTTCCGCTCATTTGTCTGAGGAAGCAGCAGGCAAGAGTTTGTCCAGGATGGGCTGGAATGCCCGGGCAAAGAGTGCGTGTCCCTGCGCTGTGGGATGTCCATCGAGCGGAAAATAAAGATCCGGATTTTCCATCTCTTCACGGAAAAGCTCCGTGATTTTATAAAACGGCATCCCGGCTTTTTTTGCAGCCGCCTCTATGCTGTCGTCCATGGCTGTAGTTTCCAGAAGCCACTCCGGCATATTGTGGCCCACCCGCTCCATGCCTTTTAAAGCGGGGCGGTTCACATAGGGCCCTTCGGGCATACTGACCACCACGGCCTCAGATGTGTATTGTTCAGCGACTCTTCTGATATGCGACAGGGAGCGCGCCGCCCTTTCAATACTGGTCTGTGTCCACCCGTCTTCCAGATCCATGGTCATGATGTAGAAATCCGGATTATGGACGGAAAGATCCACCATATAGGCGTTCAGATCACCGCTCATGAAAGCGCTGCGCACCTCTTCATCAAAACTGTCAAAACGGGCCTTCTCCTCCGGTGGATAGGCTTCATATATCTCCCGAGCCGTTACAGCCATCCAGTTCCGATTGTCTTCCGCACTGCTGTATTGGGGCGGCATATCCAGATGGCTGTGATGGGCATGCTCCCGTTCCCGGCGAAGATCGCGCATATACAAAGTCATATTGGGAAAACAGCGGCGAATATATCCCCAGAGATCCACACCGGGCAGGGCCTCCTCTCCAGGCCCCACATCGCGGATGTCATTTCCCTGAAGCATGCACACCAGAACGAGATCGGGACGAAGCAGGGGAATGGCTTTTTCCGCAATCTCCGCATAATAACGGGGACCCTGGCCCGGCTTGCCCAGATTGATCACCTCCACATTCCGGCCGGAAGCTTTGAAATATTCATCCAGCAGCCGGGTCCAGCAGTCTTCAATATTGACTCCCCAGCCATAGGTATAGGAATCGCCTATGGCCAGAACACGGAAGGCTGTCCCCCGCTCCCGGGGCAGTTCTCGGTCGCGGATCCCTATGCTGTTGATGTGGACGGCATAGGAGAATTCCGAAGTGGCATAATGCTGCTCCGCTCCAGGCGGAAAGATGAGCTCAATGGCTTCAGGCAGATCGGGCGGCCTTCTCATACTTCCCAGAAGCCTGTCGGCTCCGAGAACCAGCAGAAAGCTCAGGGCTATGGACAGAAAAACAAGAAGGCCGTTTACAAGCAGTCGATGCACTGTTTTCATATGACTATTGTCTTATCCGCAAGTTATTGAGCCGTCACATCCGGAGGAAGGTGTTTTTCCAGGGCGGCACTCCAGCGGGCATAGCCTTCTTCGCTCAGATGCAGTTCATCTTTCAGAAAACATTCAGGATCAGGCTGGCCTTCCTCAGTCATGAGCAGATCAACCAGATCCAGAAACTGCACATTTTCGAGAGAACTGAGCTGTTCGGCGCAAAGCATATTCGATTCCAGTATGGCTTCATGAAGGGCCCACCGGGAACCGCTGGGTTTCGTGGAGATTACTATAATCCTGCATTCAGGCAGAAGGGCGCGTATCCGTTCCACGGAAGCGCGACAATCCACGGCCACCTGGGCCGGAGCCAATCCGGCGGCAATATCATTGTCTCCATCATAAATGACGACCGTCTGCGGCTTGTGGTCAGCAATCACCTCATCGGCAAAGCGGACAAGATCACTGTAACGGGAACCGCCGAAACCGCGATTCAACACAAGCCTGTCGGGGAAAGACGCATCCACATTCCACATGCGCGCTGTGGAACTGCCGGTGATGATTGTACCGCTCCGAAGAGACTCTATTTCCAGATTCTCCTCTGCAAATTCTTTCATATTGTTTTCCCAGCGGGAGTCGGGCCATTGAATGCACAAGCCCTCTTCCAGTCCCTGACAGTCCTCGCCATTCAGCGGGATCGTTACGAAGGTGCCTTTTGTTTCCACTTCCTCAAAGTCATAAGCGACCTCTGCGCCGGTATCGAGACGAAAGACTTTTTCCGGTTTCAGCATGGGACCCACCACCAGGCTTTCGGGCAAGGTTGACGACTGGGCGATATACCAGGCGTTGCTTGTACAGACCAGGGGCACTTCGCCGAAAAGACGGGTCACAAAGGTCTTCTTGCCTTCAGCTTTCAGGGAAGTGGCCAGATCTTCAGCGGCGTTCATCTGTTTTCTTTCGGCTGTATCGTGCCAGTGTACCCGGGCGACAAAAAGGGCGCCCGTAGCTCCCCGGGATCGCATGTCATCATTCCAGACGCCTTCTCCCACAGTCACCCAGGACTCCGATGCTGTCATGGCTGAAGCTCCGAAATTGCCCATGGCCGCTCCACGTTCAGGAATCAACACACGCTCCGTGGCACGGATGACGCAACAGGCTTCCGGATCGACCTGAGCAATGAAAAGAGGCGCCCGGTGGCGGATGATATGATCATTGTCAGCGCCTCGGCGTGTATAGACCAGAAAGAGCCCGTCCTCATGAGCGAGCCAGTGTTGCTGTGTATTGTAGGAGCCCAGTTCTTCGCCATCATCAAACTTCCACATTTGCACAGGCTCATAATGTAATCCGTCGTCACTGACCGTCACATAGCCCCGGGCATCGTTTCGCAGGGTCAGATAATAGCGTCCCTGAAAGGGAACAATGGAAGGTTCACAGAGTCCCCGTCCGCCGGAAATGGTCATCTCGGTACCGTGGCTGATATAGCGCACTGTTTTCCCGTCAAAACTGCAGCGGGCCACAGTGACCGAATAATCCACCTTCCCATCAGTGCCGAAATACAGGGGAACCAGCAGGCGGCCGTCTTCCTCCACAATCCACTGGGCACAGGCGTTTCTGGAAAAATAAAATTTCGGATCATCAGGCATTTCCAGTATTTCCCAGGGGGACCAACTCTTTGCATTCGGATCATAAACAGAATAGGATGTCTGGTCAAAACGTTCTTCCGCATCCACTAGCTGGCCATCGGCTTTATAATACAGCTGCGCGCCCAGAGCCAGCACTTTGCCCGTGGGAGCATGGTAACCGGGGGTCACATCACATACGGCACGGATGGTGCCTTGAGGGCCGTCACGCCAGGCCAGTTCAGGAATCTCCACGGGCCCTGTCCAGCTTTCCCCCATATCATCACTGTAGAGGGCATACAAACCGGAATAAAAATCGCTTATCTGCAAATGCTTCTGCAAGGTCATGACAACAGCCGGGCCCCCGTCTTTTCCATGGCCGGGCACAGCTGCAGCCCGCGGATGAAACCACAACCATTCCCCATCATCGTGTTCAACGACCGTGTCCAGAGAAATGTCATAGGCGACAGCAGGCTCCGCAGCCGAAACCGGAAGACCGGGAAGCAGAGCGATCATAGAGAAGAAGCAAAGTAAAGACAGAAGACGGCACATGAGGGTTCTCCTTTTCACAAGTGACAGCGATGATGCTATTATAGACTTCCCCGCATCCGGAACGCATCCGGAGCGTCGCAGGGAGACCGCATAAGGATACACCATAACAGATTTCAGGTAAACATGCATATTCAAGCCGTCACATTTGATTTCTGGGGCACTCTCTTTCAGGATGCCCAGGGAAAAGAACGCCATGCACTGCGTATGGAGGGACTGATAAAAGAAACCGCTGTGGAAGAGGCGCAAGCGGATCGGGTATTGAAAGAAACCATGGCTTTTTTCATGCGCAACCATCTCGATACGCAACACACACTCACCCCTGTTGATGCGGCTCTCCTTTGTTGTCAGGCTCTGGACAAGACTGTTGACGATGACGGAATCGCGCGGATGGCCACCTGTTTCGCCGACGCCATTCTGGAGTACCCGCCTGTGCCCATCGAGGATGCTCTGGAAGCGGTGAAAGCCGCAGCGGACCGGGTACCCGTGGCGATCATCTCCGATACAGGAATGAGTCCCGGGAAAAATCTCCGTATCCTTCTGGAAAGAGCGGGTTTTCTTCCTTTCTTCAGTGCGTTGAATTTTTCGGACGAAACCCGGGCGGCAAAACCGCAACGGCGCATGTATGCTTCCATTGCAGACCAACTGGGCATTGCTCCCCATGAGATGCTGCATATCGGTGATCTGGAGCCGACGGATATTACAGGAGCTCATCAGATTCACGCCAAGGCTGCTCTCATTACAGCCGTCAACAGACGTTATGAAGAGGTGACCCGGGCGGATTATCTACTGCCCTCCTGGAAACGCTTCATAGAGCTGCTCCCGGAACTGATCTGATCACACAATTTGCCGTGCGCCCCGGCCAGGCTTTTGTTCTCTTCGAAGATGAAAAACAAATAGAATGGATTAATTCACCCTGTCAGATATGTTCTGTTTATGAGAGATACACCAATGACCAAGACCGGACTCTATTCCCTGGCTTTTCCCCTGCTCCTGGGCCTGCTCATGCTGGCATCACAGAGCTATGGTGAGGAAAAGCGGAAGAATCAGGAAAACTTCCCGCCTTCCCATGTGGAAGTGCGTGTTTTTTCGCCTGATCAGGTGGCGAAACCGCAGCTGCTTCCTGATGAGGGAGAAGACTCCGAAGAGGAAAAAGGAGATCCCCTGGAAATGCTGCAAATGGAGTTGCAGGTGATCCGTGATGAACTCCGTATGTTACAGGCCACCCTGGATCTCATGATCAACCGCATCATGGCCGATATTCAGGAAGAAAATCAGGTCTTGCGCGAAGAGGTGCAGCGTCTTTATCTCATACAAAAAGAATTCGGCCTGCCCGATACAACCCATATCCCGAGACCGGGTATCGGCATTATTCGTGATCTGCTGCAAGCTGTTCCTGAACCGCACATTGAAAATGAAGGCCTCACTGATCTGCTCCCGGACAATGAGACTGATGATGCTGAGCCCGAAGAAGAATACAGCTCTGAGCCCCCGCAGAGCCCTCCATTCACCCTGATGCATGAATGGGGGCGTACACCGGAGATGGTGGAGGAACTGGATCATGCCGTGTCCACACTGAAAGGCATCGTGGGCATCGTGCCCGAAGGATGTCGCCGTATTGATCTGGAACAGCTGGGTCGTGAACTGCGCAGCCGCTATGATGACTATGAAAATATCAATATCGAAATCTTCGACGATGAAGAATCGGCGGAGGCCTATATAGCCACGCAAGTGGGAAATCCCGATCACCGTGTATTGAGCATATCCCGCCACAGTGCTTCCGGGCGGGATGTCATTCTGTATCTGAACAAAGGAGAAGCGAAAGAAGTGACTCCCTGATTCCCATAAAACCCCTTATTTCCAAAGGACAAGTAATCAGTCTGACAACCCATTGAAGAAAGGATTCTGATCATGATGGATGCCTTGACAGCCATGCGCAAACGACGCACCGTTCGTGAATTTCAAGCCGGGAAAAGTATCCCCAAAAAACAGTTGGAAACACTGGTGGACAGCGGTCGACTGGCCGCAACGGCCATCAATATTCAGCCTTGGGAATTTGTCGTCATCACCGACCCCGAAATGCTGGTGAAAATCGCCGATCTGGCGGAGTACGGCAAACATGTGGCCAAAGGCTCGGCCTGCATCGCCGTCCTCTGCAAAGACGGACCCTATTATCTGGAGGATGGCTGTGCCGCCACGCAAAACATCCTCGTAGCCGCCACAGCTCTCGGACTGGGCAGCGCCTGGGTGGCTGGCGACAAAAAGGACTATGGCACGGAATTGAAACAACTGATCGGCGCACCCATTGATCTGCACCTCGTAAGCGTGATTGCGCTGGGCTATTCAACAGACGATACAAATCCTGACAAGCGGTCTCTTGAAGAGGTGATTCACTGGGAAAAATTCTAAACCCGATCCAGACTGAAACCAGACAGACGCCGGGAAAGTCTCTTTTCTAAAGGATGCATCTGTATCACTGAGGCATCCGCCAATGAAAAGAGAGAAATGCAGTCATGAAGCCCTTTCCCCGGAGTCTCCCTTTTAAAAAAGTTCCTGTCCTCATACTGGCCATCGTGGCTGGACTGTGCCTGCTGCTTTTCATGCGTACCGGTCGTCTGGTCATCGAAGAAAAAGAAGGGAGCTCTCCCCTTTTTGAAGAGAACGCACAGGAGGTGGAGTTCACCATCTGTACCTATAACGTACAGGCCCGCCCTTTTTTTGATGAGACCGAAACAAAATTCTCGCGCATGTCTCCCCTCCTCAACCGTTTCGACATTTGCGCTCTGCAGGAGTGTTTCAAAGATCATGCCTGTGTATGGGCCCGGGCGGAGCACCTGAACAAAATCTTTCATGGCACTTTGAAACATCCTTTGAAAATCACAGGAAGCGGTCTGTCACTCCTCTCGAAGCTGCCCCTGATCTCCACGGAAAACATCAACTTTGACAGCCGTGGAGAATTTCAGAACAAGCCAGCCTCCAAGGGAGTGCTTCTGGCTCGCTATGAGGCCGGTGCCATGATTCTGGATGTATATACAACCCACATTGAGGCGGGCAAAAAACCGGCTTCCATGAGTGCCCGCAAAGGTCAGGCTGAAGAAATCGTCGCCTTTGTGAACAAACACACCGCACCCGAAAACAATCTCATCATTCTCGGCGATTTCAACATGCGTCCCAGCCGGGGCCCGGAAGATAAAGAAGCCAACAAAGACAATGCCCGGGTATATGTCTTTGACTGGCTCAAGGAAACCCTCGATCTCCGGGATGCTTCTGACGAGTTCAACGGACCCGTAGGCCGGGAAATTGACCGCATCCTTTTCCGACCCGGGAAGGCTTGTACCATGGAAGTGCTGCACTGGCAACAGGATGATCCTGATTTCTATCATGCTGACGGAACAACACCTCTGAGCGATCACTCTCCCCTCTTCGCTTCCTTCAGTCTCCAGACTTCCTGAAGCAGCCTCAGCGACTGGCCCAGACCAGGCCGCGCTTCATGATTTCAAAACATTCGAATACATCGAAGTCAGCGGCCACATGCCCAAGCGAAGAATAGAAGACACGGCCTTTTCCATAAGACCGTTTCCACACGGCTGGCATGGCGACAGGAACACTTCCGGGAAAAACATCGCCCGCCGGAAAGCGAATCTCCGCCAGCACCTCATTGGAAGGATCCACATGCATATAATAGCGTTCGGAGAGCATGGTGAAATCTTGAAGTCCTTCCAGAATCGGATCCTCTGAGCGGAGCAGGTGCACCCGATGTTCAACAATATCTCCGGGATGGGCAACGAACTGACCGCCTGTCATAAACTGATAATCCGTGTTGCTCCGGAAAGCATCGCCCATGCCGCCATGCCATCCGGCGATCCCCGCCCCCTCACGCACAGCCTGCAACAGGCCCTGCTCCTCCTCCGCACTCAGGCTTCCCATGGTCCAGCATGGAACGATAAGATCATAGGCTTTCATTTCTTCGGCACAGGCGAGAAGCCGGGTTTCATTGACAATGGTAAGATCAAAACCAAGATCTTGCAATGCGGGCTCAAAACGTTTCACACAGGCCCGGGGCTCATGACCTTCCCACCCGCCCCAGAAAATCAATGCTTTTTTCATGGTCCATATCCCCGTTGTTTTTGGATTTCAAGACACAAAACAATTGCAGGGGATAGTATAAAGCATTGGGAAGGCCGGAGCACAAAGAAAAAGAGAAGAAATAAGGGGAGTAAAGGCATGCAAGAAATTTGGGGGGGCTGTAGGTGGGGGTCAAGGTATCAGTGGACCAAGTGGGCACGGCATGCCGTGCCCCTACCAGCCGAAACCCAGCCCCTCGCTCCTCGCTCCTCGCTCTTCGCCCCTCGTTCCTCGCCCTTCGTCCCTCGCCCCTCGCACCTCGCCCCCAGCCCTCGCCCCTATCCAATTTGCGCTTATCCTCCGCCTTTTGCTACAATTATCCCAAACCATGTGCAATCGCACTGCTGGTCAGAGACAGCCGGTGGCTTTCATAGCCTTAATATCCTGCCGAGACCGTGGAAGAACGCAACCGTAACATAATTGTATCTCGGATGTTTTCACCTGTGTTGTCTCTGCAGACAATGCAGGTATTTTTTTTTCTGCGCTACTGCCAGACAGATGCGAACTTGAGAAAGGAGGTGAAAACTCTTGCCAACAGAACAAAAGATTAAAACCGTTGCTGAAATCAAGGAACGGGTCAGCGGTAGCAGCATCTCCATCATCACCCAGTTTGTGGGAATGAATGTGGAGCAGGCGACAACGCTGCGCAAACAATTGCGCGAAGCGGGCGCTCAGTTGAAAGTTTACAAAAACAATCTTGCTAAAATCGCTTTGGACGACCTGGGACTGTCTTCCGCAGCCGAGTTCATGGAAGGCCCTACAGCCTGGGCATTTTGTGATGATCCCGTGGCACCGGCCAAAGTGTTGAAAGACTTCTCCAAAGAAGTGCAGTTCATCGTTATGCGTGGTGGCGTGCTCTCCGGAGCCGTTGTCAACGCACAGCAGATGGAAGCACTGGCCGCTCTGCCCTCTCGCGAGGTGCTTCTCGCTCAGGTGGTCGGTACCATTGCCGCCCCCTTGCGCGATACCGTCGGTGTCCTCAGTGCCCTTCCCCGCAATCTGGTCAACGCTCTCGATCAGATTCGCCAACAGAAAGAAGAAACGCCGGCCGCCTGATGCCCGGCAAAGAAGTCTCCATATACAACAACCGATTCCGGTATGAACCCGGATCACTCATAAGGAAAAAACAATGTCTGAAAAACTTGAGTCCATTATCAACAGCATTGCTGAATTGACCGTTCTCGAACTCAGCGAACTTGTCACCGCTCTCGAAGAAAAATTTGGCGTAACCGCCGCTGCTCCCATGATGATGGGTGCCATGCCCGCCATGGGCGGCGATGCCGCTCCGGCTGATGAAGAGCCCACAGAATTCAACGTGATTCTGAAGGACTTCGGCTCCCAGAAAATCGGCGTCATCAAGATCGTCAAAGACCTGCTCGCCCTGGGCCTGAAAGAAGCCAAAGACCTCGTCGACAAAGCTCCGACAACCATCAAGGAAAAAGCGACGAAAGAAGAAGCCGACAAAATTCGTGAAGCTCTCGAAGAAGCCGGCGCCACCCTCGAAATTCAGGGTGCCTGATCCCTCTCTCCGGTTTGTATATCGACGCACCGCTGATCCCTCAGCGGTGCGTTTTTTTGTCTCTCCATTCCGATCTGAACCGGACCCTATTCACAGATTCGAGGCATAAAGGTGAACATCAATCCAATGAACTTTCTTTTTTTATAAAGAAAACACTTGACGTTTCAGCCCGTTCATTGTATGATGATAGCGGTCTTCAAGATGTATAACATCATCACCAACTGTCAACACATAGAATGGGAGGTGTAAGATGGCTGAAATTGTTTTAGGTGTCGGATATAAAAAAACGGTACGCACCATTGTTGAGCTCGTGGACGAACAGATTACCAAAAAGGAGGGTGTTCCCGGCCGCGTCTGTACCTGGACCAATTCGAGCAATATTGAAGCGCGTCGCAGCGATCTTGAAGGGGATTTTGATTCTTATGATGTCCGTGTAACCCGGGCCCGCACAGATGAAAGCGCCTTGCAAAGTTTTGCACAGGCCCATCCCGAGGATGTTTTTGTCAAGCAAGAGGACGGTTCCTGGCGTGTCGCCATCCCGCCTCCCGGCAAAGCCTTTCGTGAAGAGCAACTGGAACTCGTGGATGAACTGACGAAAATAATTCGACTTCCCGAGGTCTGGCGCGCCGAAGGATTCGATTTCCAGGATCAGATCATCAATGTTGAAAAGCTTTTCCAGGCCATGATCAAATACCGGGCCAGCGACGTTCACCTTACAGCAGGGCTCAAGCCTATTTTCCGTATTGATAATGATGCGCGTTTTTCTGATATCATGCAGGCTTTTTCAGGCACTCAGATCCGCACACTCATCAGGCGTACAGCCCCGCCGGGCTTTTATGACGAATTTGAGGAATTCCTGCAAACCAGTTATTCTTACCACCAGGCCGGCATGGGCTATTCCCGTGTTTCCGCCTTTATGAAAAATGGAGCGCCCCATTGCACCTTCCGCTATCTTCCCGAGGCCATTCCTTCTTTTGAAGAGCTGAATGTGCCTGCACAGCAGATGCAGACTATCGCCGATACGCCCCGGGGACTCATCCTGATCACGGGAATGACAGGCAGTGGTAAAACCACAACCATGGCGGCACTCCTCGACTGGATCAATACGCACAAGGCTCTTCATATCCTGACGATTGAGAACCCCGTTGAATTTGTTCATTCCAATAAAAAGTCCATCGTGTCGCAGAGAAATATCGGTACAGACGTGCGCAGCTTCAGCGAGGCGGTGACAGGTGCTTTGCGTCATGACCCCGATGTGGTGCTTATCGGGGAAATGCGTGATCCCGACACCATCCGTGCGGCGATCAATGCGGCCGCAACAGGGCATCTGGTGATCAGTACCCTTCACTCCAATACCTCTTATGAAGTGATCAACCGAATTGTCAGCTTTTTTGATCCCATTGAGCGTGATCTCGTCCGGCTCCAGCTGCGCGATTGCCTGCAAGGAGTAATCTGCCAGCGGCTGGTCCCGAAAACAGGCGGAGGACGTATTCCCGCACTGGAATTCCTCTTCAATGATATCAAGCCCATCAATGACGCCATCCTCAAAGGCGACACGGACGCCATCCGGGTGGGTATGCAACAGACCATTTCGCACTCCATGCTCTTTGAACAATATCTCTTGAAAATGTTCAAGGAAGGAGTGATCGCTCTGGAAGATGCCCGTCAACAGGCCACGGATGTGAGCGTCTTTGACCAGATGCGCATGGGCACTTATTCCGTTCCCAGACTGGACAGTATCAAGGGAGGATGATTCTTAAAAGAATCATGTGTTAAAATCATAGAGCTGACATGACACTGTAGATGGAATTTCAGCGGGGATCAAAACAAGTAATGGGACAAGCTATACGAGACAGCCGGCGCCGTTGCTGATGACGGCGCTTTTTGTTTTTGTCCAAGAATATGGGCTTGTCACGGAAAAAACAGAAAAGAGAGAACAAGCACTTCATCATGAAAAATCAATATATAAGTATGCTTCAAGAGGGCGACCGGATCAATGACTATTTTCTTGCGACTCGCAAGGATCTGAGAACCAAAACCAGTGGTGGAAAATTTCTGGGCAGTTCGCTGAAAGATAAAACGGGAGAAATCGGTGCTGTCATGTGGTCCAATGCCGTGGAAGCGGCCGCCACATTCAATGTGGGCGATGCCATCCACGTCCGGGGCGTGGTCGGTTCTCATCAGGGCCGCCTGCAGATCCGTATGGAACAGATCATGCCTCTCCGGCCCGAAGATTATGCCATCGAGGATCTCTTGTATGCACCTGAAAATACGGAAGCCATTCGTGAAGCTTACAGTAAAACACTGGAGTCCATTACAAACCCGCACTGTAAAGCACTGGTAGACAGTTTTTGGAAAGACGATGCTTTTCAAGAACGCTTTTGCCAGGCCGCTGCAGGAAAAAAATGGCATCACGAATTTACAGGCGGGCTCCTTCATCATTGTCATGAGATGAGCTGTCTGGCCGAAACCATGTGCGGCATCCTTCCGGAGTTGAACCGCGATCTGCTCCTTACAGCCGTTTTTCTCCATGATATCGGCAAGCTCAAAGAGATGGATCATGGCATGGCCGTCGATTACACTACAGAAGGGAAATTGCTCGGCCATATTTATCTGGGCTGTGAAATGGTGCAACTGAAGATCAGTGCACAGCCGGCCTTCCCAGAGCGGCTGAAGATGGAAGTGCTCCATTGCATGCTGGCCCATCATGGCTCTCTGGAAAATGGATCACCAGTCACTCCCCGCAGTCTCGAAGCACTGGTACTGCATCATATTGACAATCTCAATGCCCAGGCGGCGGCCTTCGCGCGTATTATCCGGGAAAGTCGGAGCAAGTCTCAGGAGTGGTCCGATTATATCCCCATTATCGAGCGGGCCATCTGGGCCGGCTGAGCTCCGGATATCATGCCTCTTCAGCTGCTGTGGAAAGCCAATGAAGGGCACGCTGCAGGATAACGATGCTTTTGGCATCCTGCAAATCTTTCCCCTGAAGCAGTGCTTTCGCTTCTTCCAGAGAAAAGCGCAAGAGTTCTATACGTTCATCTTCTTCCAGTTGCTGACCGATCTCAACCAGATCGAGCGCCAGAAAAAGATGGATGGCTTCACTGCAGAAACCTACAGAAGGGTGGATGACGCCCAGATCAATATAGCGGCCCGCCTGGCAGCCTGTTTCCTCATGCAATTCCTTGACGGCACACTGCAGCGGTGTTTCATGAGGCTCCAGTTTTCCTGCAGGCGCCTCAACGAGATCTTTGCCCAGGGCGATGCGGAATTGTCTGACGAAAATGAATTCTTTCCCGGTAAAAGGCAGCACGCAGACACCTCCCGGATGTTCCACCACTTCGCGGTAAGCCTCCATGCCATCATCCAGACGGACAGTACCTCTTCGCAGAGAAACCACCTTGCCTGAAAATACACATTCACTTTCTTGCCAGATTTCCATAACTCTTCACGGCCTTCGGGATCTGATCCCCTCATTATAAAAATGGGAGTGGAACCTGTAATCGGGCACCACTCCCATTGCTTACATTCGTGCAAGACTCTCCGGACTCTTACATTTTCTGCATGAGGGAGAGGAATTCTTCGTTCGATTTTGTCTTTTTGAGTTTGCCGATAAGCAGGTCCGCCGCTTCGGTAGGTTCAAGAGGACTGAGTACACGGAAGAGCAGCCAGATGCGTTCCAGCTCTTCAGGAGAAATGAGCAGCTCTTCTTTTCGTGTACGCGATCTGTTCACATCAATGGCGGGGAAGATGCGTTTTTCCATGAGACGCCGATCCAGATGCAGTTCCATGTTACCGGTGCCTTTGAACTCTTCAAAGATCACTTCGTCCATGCG